>Ga0209075_1000094_pt1 | contig 72634 bp, 71 predicted proteins | sample Stecom2011_FD_187523 | JGI IMG/M metagenome (GOLD analysis project Ga0209075, IMG submission 187523) | Agricultural soil microbial communities from Utah to study Nitrogen management - Steer compost 2011 (SPAdes) (version 2) | ecosystem: Environmental > Terrestrial > Soil > Agricultural land... | reverse complement strand
TCTTTCAAAAGTCTTAATTCCTTTTCGTAACTCCAAGCCTTTGTTTTCTTATAGAATAAATCAATGATATGGTTTGGTTTAGATATTGAATTATATTCTCGCTCAAAGATTTCTGGCACATAGTGAATAGGAAGCACATTGTGAAAAAATGTCTTGTCTTTGGTAATATCGAATTGCAAGCATAACCCACTATTATTTTTAGCATAGATTCCCCAAAGCTCTTCATTCATCGGATACATAGTAAAACAGGCTATGCCAAAACTATTGACAAATTGTTCCTGGTTTCTTCATTCTTAGGTCTTCTATAAAATTGAAAAGTTAAAAGATAAAAATATTTATTCGTTACCAGCTCGATTAGTACTAGAATTTTTATTTAGCTTAATTCTTAAATTAGACATATCATCACTTACTTTTTTCTCAATCACTTTAGCATAAATTTGTGTGGTTGAAATTCTAGAATGACCCAATAGTTTTGAAACTGTTTCAATAGGCACTCCGTTTGATAGTGTTATTGTGGTTGCAAACGTATGACGTGCTAAATGAAAAGTTAAGTTCTTTCTAATTTTACATAAATCTGCAATTTCCTTGAGATAGGAGTTTAATTTTTGATTGGACATTTTTGGGAAAATCGTCCCATTGGCTATGGATTTCGGGGTTTCTTTATATTTATTAATTAAATCCAATGCTTTAGGCAAAATTGGGATTCGTAAAGCATTATTTGTTTTCTCTCTTTTCATGATGAGCCATAGTTCACCATCTATTCCGTAATTGATGTCGTTAGTAGTCAAGTTAACAACATCTATATAGCTTAACCCCGTATAACAAGCGAATATGAATAGATCTTTGACTAATTGTAATCTTTCAATGGAATAATCTTTCTCTTCAATATTCAACAATTCAAGTTCTGTTAAAAACCCTCTTTCTACTTTTTCAAATTTGGATTGGAAATTAATAAATGGGTCTCTATCACTCCATTCTAACTTATAGGCAAGCGTTATTATTTTTCTAAAACGCTCGATATGTTTCATCACCGTATTATTGCCCATCGGCTTTTGATGGTCTGTTGGTATGTGGTTTCTTAAATAGGTTTCAAACTTTAAAATGAAGTTATAATCAAGTTGCTTTAAGTACATATCAGTTACTTTAAACTTAGTAAGTAAAAAATCTGTTATATAACCTTGAGTCGTGTAGTAATTTTTTTGAGTGCCCCACTTTAATTTCCCTACCATATCTTCATTATGATATTTTGTAATATCATTTAAAGAGTAGTTCTGCTCATCTTCCTTTAAATAGCGTGCCTTGATCATTAGAGCTGAAATAATTTTACCCTCTGATTTTAATTCGTTCTTGGATTTGTGAAGTTCTGCAGAAACCTGGTCCAAAAATTCATTAATAATTCGTGCATCTTGGTTGGTGCCTTTGACCTTATTCTTGGTCGAGCTCCAGCATTCAATAATGATTTTTCTTTTAAGGCTTATTTCTGCTCTTTTTCCATTTACTGTAATGCGAGCATAAAGGGGTGCTTTTCCATTATTGGCTTTCGAAAGTTTTAGCCAAAACAGAATACTAAACGTGGTTGAAGTTTTCATGTCTTTCGTCTTTTAGTTAAACATTTGTTTACTGACGAAAGTCAAATCAATTATTCGGTTACCTTTTCAATTAGTATTAAATGGTAACCGAATAGGTCACTTATTTAACCAAATAATATCAATTCTTATGATTGCCTAAAAACCATAAAACCTCGATAATCTTACGATTAACAAGGTTTTGATATTAATTGATTATTAATTTTGTCGGGGTGGCAGGATTCGAACCTGCGACCTCCGCGTCCCAAACGCGGCGCGATAACCGGGCTACGCTACACCCCGAAATGTTTTTCTTATAAGGCTTTCAGATTAATAAGAGTTAGAAAGTCGTTTTATAAGCGGTTATCTTATTTCGAGCTGCAAATATATAGCTTTTCTTTTTTAACTAACAAGTTTTATCTTTAAATTTAGAGATTAAAGACTTAAAAGATGAAATTACATTATTCTACTTATTTCCTTATTTGCTTTATAAGTTTTTTGTCCTGTGCACAGGCAAAAAAAGAAAAAGCTTCAAAAGAGACATATCAGGTTGTTGTTCCTGAATTACATATTCCATGGGGCTTTGTATTTCTACCAGATAATTCCATGTTAATTACCGAAAAGAAAGGTGAACTCATTCATTTTAAAGATGGCAAAAAAACGCTTATTACAGATTTACCAGAAATAGAACTAAGAGGTCAGGGTGGATTTATGGATCTTAAACTGCATCCAGATTATATAAACAATGGTTGGATTTACTTTTCCTATGCTTCTCCTGAAGGTGAAGGCGAAGGCAGCAATACCGCCATAATGAGAGCTCGGCTTGAAAACAACAAATTAATTGACAAAGAATTGCTTTATAAAGCAAATCCAAACAGCACGAGAGCAGAACATTTTGGATCTAGAATTGTTTTTGATAATAACGGTTATTTGTTTTTTACAATTGGCGACAGAGGGGATAAAGACACAAATCCACAAGACTTAACAAGAGATTGTGGCAAAGTTTACAGATTGCACGACGATGGCCGTATACCAGAAGACAATCCCTTTTATAACACACCAAATGCTAAAAAAGCCATTTACACCTATGGGAACAGAAATCCTCAGGGCATGAAAATCCATCCTGAAACTGGCGAGATCTGGACCCATGAACACGGTCCAAAAGGAGGCGACGAAATAAATATTATAAAACCCGGTAAAAATTATGGTTGGCCAAAAGTGTCATATGGCGTAAATTATATTGGGACAAAAATTACAGACTACACCGAGCTTCCGGGAATGGAACCTCCTATTCATTACTGGGTACCATCTATCGCACCTAGTGGGATGGCTTTTATTTCTAGCGATAAATATCCAGGTTGGAAAGGAAATTTACTAGTTGGCTCATTAAAATTTCAGTATGTAAGCAGATGTATTTTAAAAGATAAAAAAGTTTTAAGTGAAGAAAAAATACTTGAAGGCCTTGGAAGAGTTCGTACTTTAGTGCAAGGCCCAGATGGTTATATTTATGTGGGAATTGAGAATTTAGGAATTGTAAAACTTTTGCCTGAAGACTAAAAATTCCATGCCCAAGTAAGTTTAAGGATTAGCTCCTATATTTTAAATGTAAATAACTAAATTTGTGCTTTAAAAAAAACACGTATTCATGCTCATTATAGGAATTGCCGGAGGAACAGGTTGTGGAAAAACAACCGTAGTAAATCAAATATTAGATCAATTACCAGAAGGAGAAGTTGGCGTAATTTCGCAAGATTCTTATTACAAAGATACGTCTCACCTAAGTTTGGATGAACGTGTTAAAATTAATTTCGACCATCCCAGATCTATCGATTTTGAATTGTTGGAAGAACATTTAAAAGAATTAAAAAAAGGAAACGACATCCAACAACCTATTTATTCATTTATAAAACACAACAGAACTGGCGATATTATTTTAACTCATCCCAGAAAAGTAATGATTGTTGAAGGTATTTTAATTCTTACAAATCCAGAATTAAGAGAGATGTTCGATATTAAAATATTTGTGCATACCGATAGCGACGAGCGATTAATCCGTCGTTTAAAACGAGACATCACAGAACGAGGCAGAGATATTGAAGAAGTATTGGCAAGGTATCAAAACACCTTAAAACCCATGCATCAACAGTTTATTGAGCCAATGAAGGAATATGCAGATATTATTATTCCAAACAACAAGTACAATACAGTGGCTGTAGATATTGTGAAATCTATTATCAATCAACGCCTCATATAATGGCTAAAAAAACGAATAAATACATAAAACCCTTTAAAAACATTTTTGTTTTTATACTACTAATGTTTGTTGTTTGGATGTTATTTTTCGATGCCAATTCTTGGTTAATACATCATGAGTTAAACTCAGACATTGAAGATTTAGAAGCCGAGAAAGAGTTTTATAAAAATGAAATTATTAAAGACAAAAAAGCCATAAAAGAACTTAGTACAGAGGAAGGTGTGGAAAAATTGGCTCGTGAAAAATATTATATGAAGCAGGAAAATGAAGAAATATTTATTATTGAATATCAAGATAGTCTTCCTAAAAATAAAGAAAAATGAGTAAAAAGTTGTTTAACGATTTTAGTAAAGTTTCATCGAAAGAATGGAAGCAAAAAATACAAGCAGATTTAAAAGGAGCCGATTATAACGAGACACTTATTTGGAAAACAAACGAAGGAATTGATGTAAAACCGTTTTATCATGCAGATGAATTCCTGTCAACACCAAGCATATCATCTTCACAAGCGACCCAATGGCAAATTTGCGAAACCATTTTTGTAGCCGATCTGGAAAAATCAAATGCTCGCGCTAAAGAACTTTTAACCAAAGGAGCTGAAAGCTTAAGGTTTATTATTCCTTCCGAAGACATTTCAGTAGAATCACTTTTAAAGGATATTAATCTAAGTAAAACGCAAGTATTTTTTGAGCTTCAATTTTTATCTTCCGCTTTTATTCAACAAATTCTAAAAGCCACTTCAAAAGAAAACACTATTATTCTAACAGATATTATTGGAAATCTTAGTAGAAGTGGAAATTGGTTTACAAATTTACAGGATGACCATAAACAATTTGAAACCATAGTTGCTAAAACCTCAACCATGAGTATAGATGCGACTTTATATCAAAATGCTGGTGCTAATATGGTCCAACAATTGGCTTATGCTCTAGCCCATGTAAATGAATATTTAAATCACTTAAGCAATAAAGAATCCCTTCAAGTAATTTTCAATGTCTCTGTTGGCACCAATTATTTCTTTGAAATAGCAAAACTTAGAGCCTTAAGAATTTTATGGAATACCTTAGCTTCAGAATACAACATCAGTTCTGAATGCCATATTTTTGTAACACCAACCAAACGCAACAAAACACTTTACGATTACAACAACAATTTACTTCGTACCACAACTGAATGTATGAGTGCTGTTCTTGGGGGAGCAAATACCATAAACAATTTAGCTTATGATGCTATTTACCATAAGGACAACGAATTTGGTATCAGAATTTCCAGAAATCAGCTCTTGATTTTAAAACACGAAAGCTATTTCGATAAAGTGAATAATCCTGCAGATGGCGCATATTATATTGAAAGTTTAACCCAACAATTGGCAGAAAAAGCCTTAGAATTATTTAAAGGCATAGAAACTGGAGGCGGCTTTTTAAAACAATTAAAAGAAGGCATTATTCAAAGAAAAATTAAAGAAAGTGACGATAAAGAACAAACGCAATTTAATACTGGTGAGGAAGTGTTGCTTGGAACCAATAAACACCCAAATCCCGACGATAAAATGAAACATGAATTGGAACTTTATCCCTTTGTAAAAACCAATCCTAGAAAAACACTTATCGAACCAATAATAGAAAAACGATTGGCGGAAATTATAGAGCAAAACAGATTAAAAACCGAATAAAATTTAAATTTAAAACCATGAGTAAAACATTATTAAAACTTACATTTTTTGTAGTATCCTTGACACTTTTTAACTGTAAAAATGAATCGGCTACGTTTAATAATTATAAGTATGCAGATCAAGAAAATATTTTAGTTTGCGATAATTTAGACACTAAATTATATTTTGAAGCATTACTTTCTTTTGAAGATGACATGACTGATAAATACGACCCAACAAATAAAAACCTTAGAAGAGGTTATTCTTTTTTTACAAGAGAAGCGCTCGCTGGAAAAGCAGATTATCAAGAAATAGTATCGCCTCATACCATGGAAGTTTTTAAAGCTTTAAAAAACGATACGGATCTTTGGAATAAAGACAACACTATTAATTACAATTCCAAACTCTTAACTTGTATTGGCAACAATTTTAGAAACAACGATTTAAAAACCACGTTCCACGCTTTAGTTTCAACAAACAGCATGCGATCTGAAATTTTTGGAGTACCTCTTATTAAATTTGTAAAAAATGCCCATGAAGATAGATATATGGCTGCTTTTGTAGCTTTCGATTTATTTTATGCTAACTTGTTTGATGTGGATCCAACAAAGGTTACCGAAAAACCACAAACTAATGAGGCTGCAAAAAGCAACCCAAACAACAACATTTTAAACGACCCAGAAAAGGTTAAGGAATTGATAAAAAAATAAAATGTCAAGAAAAAACATTCAACATATCACCCTGAAATCAGATGTAAAAAACAAAAAGCCTTTGGCTACCACCGTTTTTAATACCGCTGAAAATATGGATGTTAAATCCACCTATTCTAAAGAAGATTTAAGCGAAATAGAACACTTAAATTTTGTAGCCGGTATTTCGCCATATCTTCGTGGGCCATACAGTACCATGTATGTTCGTAGACCATGGACCATTCGACAATATGCTGGATTTTCCACCGCCGAAGACAGTAACGCCTTTTACAGACGAAATTTAGCTGCCGGACAAAAAGGATTATCTGTTGCTTTCGATTTGGCAACTCATAGAGGTTACGATTCCGACCATGAACGTGTGGTTGGCGACGTTGGAAAAGCTGGAGTAGCCATAGATTCTGTAGAAGACATGAAAGTGCTTTTCAATCAGATTCCACTAGATAAAATGAGTGTTTCCATGACCATGAATGGCGCTGTTTTACCTATTATGGCTTTTTATATTGTAGCTGCTGAAGAACAAGGAGTAACTCCAGACCAATTGGCTGGAACCATTCAAAACGATATATTAAAGGAGTTTATGGTGCGAAATACCTACATCTACCCTCCTACACCATCCATGAAAATTATTTCAGATATTTTTGAATATGCCAGCAAGAATATGCCGAAATTCAACAGTATCAGTATTTCAGGATATCACATGCAGGAAGCCGGAGCTACTTGCGATATTGAATTGGCTTACACTTTGGCTGATGGGTTGGAATACATAAGAAAAGGCTTGGATGCGGGCATGGACATCGACACCTTTGCTCCTAGATTGTCTTTCTTTTGGGCCATTGGCATGAACCATTTTATGGAAATTGCCAAAATGAGAGCTGCTAGAATGTTATGGGCAAAAATAGTGACACAATTCCATCCAAAAGACAAAAAATCTTTAGCCTTAAGAACCCATAGTCAAACCAGTGGTTGGAGTTTAACAGAACAAGATCCGTTTAATAATGTTGCAAGAACTTGTATTGAAGCTGCTGCCGCTGCATTTGGTGGCACACAATCCTTACACACCAATGCTTTAGACGAAGCCATCGCATTACCTACAGATTTTTCAGCAAGAATAGCTAGAAACACCCAAATATTTCTTCAAGAAGAAACCAAAATCACCAAAACGGTCGATCCTTGGGCAGGTAGCTTTTATGTTGAAAAACTCACACATGATATTGCCCAAAAAGCTTGGGAACTTATTGAAGAAGTAGAGGAACTTGGAGGAATGACCAAAGCCATTGAAGCTGGGATTCCAAAGTTACGGATTGAAGAAGCTGCTGCAAGAAAGCAAGCTCGAATAGATTCTGGACAAGATATTATTGTTGGGGTTAACAAATACAAATTAGATCAAGAAGATCCAATTACCACTTTGGAAGTGGATAACCAAACGGTTAGAACCCAACAAATAGAACAATTAAACAAGCTTAAAGCCGAACGAAATACCGAAAAAGTAAAAAAAGCTTTAGCTAATTTAACTGAAGCTGCACGATCTGGACAAGAAAATCTTTTATCTTTAGCTGTAGAAGCTGCTCGAGAAAGAGCAACTCTTGGAGAAATAAGCGATGCTTTAGAAGTTGTTTTTGGCCGCTATAAAGCACAAATTAAATCCTTTTCTGGTGTGTATAGTAAAGAAATAAAAAACGATAAATCTTTTAGCAAAGCCAAGCAAATGGCAGATGCTTTTGCCGAACAAGATGGTAGGAGACCACGTATTATGATTGCTAAAATGGGACAAGACGGCCATGATAGAGGCGCCAAAGTAGTAGCTACAGGCTATGCTGATGTTGGTTTTGATGTAGATATTGGTCCATTGTTCCAAACCCCACAAGAAGCGGCTAAACAAGCCGTAGAAAACGATGTACATGTACTTGGTGTTTCCTCTTTGGCCGCTGGACATAAAACCTTAGTTCCACAAGTTATCGAAGAGCTAAAAAAGTACGGTCGCGACGATATTATGGTGGTTGTTGGTGGCGTTATCCCAAAACAAGATTATCAGTATTTATTTGATGCTGGAGCCATGGCCGTTTTTGGACCTGGAACCAGAATTAGTGATGCTGCCATTCAGATTTTGGAAATTTTGATGGATTAAGCTTATTGTTTTACCATTTTTTTAAAACCCTAAAACATTGAGGTAAAATCCTTGTATAAATTCATTACTAAGATTGGTTTTACAAGAACGAAACTAATCTTATAAACAAATAACATATCGGAATCTTCAGAATATCATGAAACTATGGCTATCCATAACAGCACTTTAAAATCAAAAAACACACCTTTAACACTTGATGAACTTCATCTAACTGAAGAAAATAGAAGTCGGATAAATCAGCTTATAGAAGAATTCACTTATATAGAGGCTCTAAATAACCTGAATATTCCTGTCGATAATAAAATTTTACTGCACGGACATACAGGTTGTGGAAAAACTGCTACAGCTCATGCCATTGGTATAGCATTAAACAAAAAGGTCATCACCTTAAATTTAAGCGGTTTTGTATCATCTAGATTGGGTGAAACAGGAAAAAATCTTTCCGATATTTTTAAAACTGCCGCAAACGACAACGCCATCTTATTTATAGATGAATTTGATTTTATCGGAAAAATAAGAGATTACGACCATAAGGATTCGGGCGAAATTAAAAGATTAGTCAATGCGCTCATTCAGTTAATCGATAACTTATCGGATACGTCCTTGCTTATTTGTGCTACCAATCACATGGATATTATTGACACGGCTTTATTGAGAAGGTTTCAAATAAAACTGGAATATCAATTACCTACCAAAGAGGCGTTAGATATTTATTACGATGGCATTCTCTCTACTTTCCCGAAAAATATTAGCAACATAAAAAGAAGCTATGGAGTTTCTTTTGCTGAAGCTAAAGACATAGCAAATCAACAAATTAAGGCACATGTTATTCAGTTGGAAAAACAAAGAAAACATTTGCTGTTTTCTTATGGTTCGCTGAAATCGAAACAAGTGCAACTAGAACATTTTGGAAGAGAACTTAAGGGAACTGGAGACAGCCTATCCGGATACAAATTAACAGATTTAGAAATAAAGGATACAACTGTCATAAAAATAGATAAAACAGATATTCTCTCCATTGCCATAAAATCTAGAGAGGAAACGGATAACATTGAAGGTTTTGTGTTTGAAATAACTGGCGAAGAACTTGTGCAAACAGATAGATATGGGATTTCAAATTACAAACGAGTTAAGGAAACCACAGATTTAGGAAAAGAAGTCTGGATTTATGTAGCCCATAATTCCTATTAATATGGAAAAAAGCATTCAAAATAACCTTACAAACATCTTGGGAAGAATTGAATCTGCCTGTATTCATGCCAATCGCAAGTCAGGTGAAGTTAAACTTTTAATGGCCACTAAAACGGTTTCTGCCGAAAACATCAAAATAGCATTTAGAAATCATCAAACGTTAATTGGTGAGAATAAAATACAAGAGATTATAGAAAAATACGATTCTTTAAAAAGTATGACTCATCAAAAACACTTCATTGGTCATCTTCAAACAAATAAAGTAAAAGATCTTTTAAAATACGATGTCGATTGCATTCAGTCTTTAGATAGAATCCGTTTAGCTGAAAAATTACAAAACCGTTTGGAATATGAAGATAAAACCATGGATGCCTTTCTACAATTCAACACATCTTACGAAGAAAGTAAATTTGGAATGAAACCCGAACATGCTGTAAAGTTTGCTATGGAAGTTCAACAATTTGACCGAATTAACGTAAAAGGACTTATGACGATTGGTTTATTTTCGGCCGAAACTGAAAAAGTTCGTAAGTGTTTTAAACTACTAAAAAATATCCAATCACAACTTTTAGACAAGGGAATACCAGTTAATGAATTATCTATGGGAATGAGTGGCGATCTGGAAACTGCCATTGAAGAAGGCTCTACCATGGTTCGAGTTGGAACGGCTATATTTGGAAAACGAGAACATCCTGATAGTTATTATTGGAATGAAAACAATTAAAATCATTCAATCAACTATAGAAACAATGATACGATCAATTCAACTATTTTTCATTTTAGCCTTTTGTTTACTTTTGCTCACTTGCAATAAAGCTATCGATGCAGAAAACAATGGCATTGCCAATACGGATTATGAACTAAAAACCATAAAGGAAACACAAGCTATAATTATCGAGGAACACTTAAAAAATGGTGCTTGGAACTATTCGTACAACTCCAAGGAATGGCAAGTTGAAATTGACAAGGGTTTAGCCAAAGATTCTACCATTGCCTATTTATGGCAACAAAAAGCCATGCCTTTATTTAAAAAAGGCAAGTATGAAAAAGGTATGGATTATTTGGACAAAGCAGTGACTTACGACAGGCAACGTTGGCAAGATTATCGTGCCTTTATAAAATGTATTTTTGCTAAAACCTATAGAGAAGCCATTTTAGATTTTGCAGATTATAAAAACCGATATGGAGATGGTTATGTTATGGATCATACCTACAACTTTCATATAGCTCTTTCCTATTTACAACTCAACGAATTCGAAAAAGCTGAAGAAATCTTTAAAAAAGATAATGAAAAACAACTTTTGGATCATGGAAAAGACTGGTTGCATCCTGTAGATTTATTTTATTATGGCATAAGTAAATACGAACAAGGAAAATACGAAGAAGCCATAGAATTATTTAATTTATCGCTTGAAATTCATCCTAAATTTTCAGATGTTCAATACTATAAAGCATTGTGTTTAGTGAAACTTGAAGCCTTTGACGAAGCTCAAAAACTCATGGAAATAGCTGAAACAAATGGAAAACAAGGCTTCTCATTTAATGAAGACAATGCCATTTATGAAAGATATCCATATCAAGTAAGATGGAAATAAAGAGGATTATACAGCACTAAATAATTTCTTAATCCGTAAAAAGCAAAACGAATTTAACAATACAAAAATTAACATAATTTAATTCGGATAAATTTGTCCGTATTAAAATTTATATTTACATTTGTACCGAAATTAAAACAAAACTATGTTTTCTAAAGCATGCGAATACGGAATTAAAGCGTCTATTTTTATAGCGTTAAACTCTTACGAAAGTAAACGAGTAAGCCTTAAAGCTATTGCTAAGGAAATTAATTCCCCAGAAGCTTTTACCGCCAAAATTCTTCAAGATCTAGTAAGACATGGCATTATAAATTCGGTAAAAGGTGCTTATGGAGGTTTTGAGATAGATAAACATGCTATTTCCAGCATTAAACTAGCCCAAATTGTAAACGCCATTGACGGCGACAGCATTTATAAAGGTTGTGGTCTAGGATTAAACACTTGTGATGAGAATCATCCTTGTCCTGTTCACGATAAGTTTAAAAGCGTGAGAGACGAATTAAAACAAATGCTTGAACATACCAATTTGGAAGAGTTGGCCTTAGACATTAAGTCTGGTGCAGCCTTTTTGAAAACATAAAAAAAATTTGAATATAAATAGGACATAATCATCCGAATAAATAAAAACAAATATTAATTATTAAAACATCCTTAAAAAAACCAAATCTTGCTTATGTTAAATTAAAGTAAGAAGAAGTTGGGAGAAGCATATGGAAACATTAAGTAAAGTAACACAAAAACAAATAGGGCAATTTGTTGCCGAAGATTACAGAACCGCATCGGTTTTCTCTAAATACGGAATAGACTTTTGCTGTAAAGGAAACAGAACCATTGACGAGGTTTGCACTAAACAGAACATTGATAGCAACTTGTTATTAAACGATTTAGAAAAAGTTGTATCGACTTCTGCGGGTCAATCTATCGATTACAGATCTTGGCCATTAGATTTGTTAGCTGAATATGTCGAGAAAAAACACCACAGATATGTGGAAGAAAAAACACCGGTAATTCGTCAGTTTTTAGATAAACTATGCAAAGTTCATGGTGGAAGACATCCAGAATTATTCAAAATCAACGAATTGTTTATTGCGTCGGCCGGAGAACTAGCTGCGCACATGAAAAAAGAAGAACTAATGCTCTTCCCTTTCATTAAAAAAATGGTTAAAGCACAAATAGATAAAACCACTGTGTCTTCACCACAATTTGGTACCGTTAAAAACCCAATTGCCATGATGATGCAAGAACATGAAAATGAAGGGGATCGATTTGAAGAAATTGCAAAATTATCGGATAACTACACCCCACCAGCAGATGGCTGTAACACATACCGAGTTACTTTCGCCATGTTGGACGAATTTGAAAAAGATTTACATTTACATATACACCTAGAAAATAACATCTTATTCCCTGAAGCTGAAAAGTTAGAAAAACTTATTCAGTAAGAATTAATAGCAAATGATATTTTCTAAACTAAATCTGGGAGTTTCCCCAAAAGCTTCCAGGTTTTATAAAATTTAATGTTAATAATAGTTGTTCAATAAAAACACTTCTCCTGTTACTAATAATAGTTTAAATTTGTTGAGGAGTAAATTTATGATTTCTTTAGTTTGTCATACAAGAGGAGTGTTTTTTTTAATTATTTCTTTACTTTTACAACTCAGCTATTTATTATAATCTATGCCCAAAAAGCTTGTACTCACCTGCTTATTAAATTTCTTTATTGCCGCTCTTATGGGCTTGGCGTTACGTTATACTTACATCTCCCCCATTCCTTTTAATTTTAGATTTTTAACTCATGCTCATTCGCATGTAGCCATGTTGGGTTGGGTATATTTAATGCTTTATGTACTTATTGTCCACTATTTTATTCCCGAGAAAAAACCTGTTTACAACAAGCTGTTTTGGATAACAGAACTGTCTGTGGTAGGCATGATGCTTAGTTTTCCATTTCAAGGTTATGCTGCACTTTCCATAAGCTTCTCCACCCTTCATATATTTTGTAGTTATTATTTTGTACGTCTTATTTGGAAAAACCATAAAACAGATTCCGTAGTTTCTGGTTATTTGTTAAAAGCTTCGCTAATTTTTATGGCTATTTCCACTGCTGGAGTTTGGTGTTTAGGTCCAGCCGTTAGTGTCCTTGGGCAAGCTTCTGCCTTTTTTCAAATTGCTATTCAATTCTTTTTGCATTTTCAGTTTAATGGTTGGTTTTTAATTGCCGTTCTAGCTGTTTTATTTCATAAATTACAAATTAAAGACTCCAAGGATTTTAGAAGATTTTTCAACTTATTGATTATTTCAACTATCCTAACATTTGCCTTACCGGTAAATTGGTTTGCCCCACACATCTCATTATTATGGATTAACGCGCTAGGAGTTCTACTTCAAATTGTAAGTTTATACTTGTTCTTAAAATTAATAAAAAAACCATTTAACGAACTGCTCAATACAAGTTCTAAACTTACAAAGTTCTTGTATCACTTTTCCATGTTGTGCTTTATTCTAAAAATAGGTTTACAAACAATGTCCCTAATCCCAGAAATTTCTAATATGGCATTTCATCATAGAAATCTAGTCATCGGATTTATCCATTTAACCATGCTTGGTGTTATTAGTGGGTTTTTGTTTGCTTATGTTTTGCAAAGCAAACTTGTCTCTCCTAGCAGGATTTTAACTTCAGGCATGTATGTTTTTATTTTAGGTTTTATTTTAACAGAAGTTATTATTATAGTTCAAGGTTGTTTATTTTACTTTGGAATAGGAATGTTACCCAACTATTATGTCTTGCTGTTTTTAAGTAGTATCTTACTTCCTTTAGGAGTTTTTAGTCTTATTTTTAATATTTATAAAACCAAATTAGTATGAAAACCAAACCTCAAAAACGCCATAAAGCCTTACAACCTTTAAGTAGAGAACATCATCATGGCTTGCTTTTATCATGGAAAATAAGGAGTGGTTTTAATAAAAACATCGATCCAAAACGCATAAAAATTTATGCCGATTGGTTTTTTGAAACTCATTTAATACCACATTTTGAAATGGAAGAAGCCCATATTTTTTCTATTTTAGATGAAAACAATGAACTAATAAAACGTGCTTTAGCAGAACACAGACGGCTTAAGCGCCTATTTTCTGAAACCGACGCTGAACCCAAAACCTTAAGTAAAATAGAAGAAGAATTAGAACAACACATTCGTTTTGAAGAACGTGTTCTTTTTCCTGAGATTCAAAAAGCAGCAACCGAAGAACAATTAGTACAAATAGAAAAAATTCATCAATCAGAGCCTTTTGAAGACAATCTGGAAGATGAATTTTGGAAATAATTTTTAATAGAATATTTAAACCTACCAGGTTTTAATTCCTGAAGCTCAAGATGGTTAGATGCAATTAAACTATTCTTTAGTTTCCTCTTTCTTAAAGGATGTTTTAAATAAGGATGGCTTAACAGTAATCATGGCCCAAGCCCAATTGTTGGTAGCATTTTTATCTCCTCCTCTTATAATTTCCATACTTTCTGTTGCAAACATTTGAGAGTAACCTACTTGAAACTGAATGTCTTTGGAAAGATTATAACCAAGCATTAAATCGATTTCCGTACCCAAAGTATTGCTCATTTCATTCCCCAAACCATCAACTATTGTTGCAGCTGAAGAGAAGAAATGTGGAACCAATTGAACTGAAAACTTATCTTTTTTATAAGCCAATGTGGCATTAAAATCCATTAATCCTACAGAGTTGATGTGATTTCCAACATAGAAATAATCCATCCATCCATTAAATTTATGATTGGTTCCGTACCAAGGATTAAATGATTCTAATTTATTGCTAGTAGTATTCATGTCTGTTCCCGACAAATACTCCCCTCCTAAACCAATACTAAAATCTTGGTTTATGGTATAATGTGCATTTAAAGCCAAATTATAAGCGTTTACCTTTGTGTCGGCAATCTTTCCCGTTTGAAAATAAACTGAAGCATCTGCCTTTAATTTGTTCTCACCATAAGTGGCATGTGTTCCAAAAGTTTGGTTGTAATCCACTTGCTGCTCATTATTTACATCTTCAAAAGCATAGCCATTATTTAAGGCTAAAAAGCTTAATCCAACGGCATTTAAATTGGTATGATACCATAGATATTGAAACGATTTATAATTATTCACATTATAATCTATTTCAAAAAGAGATTCGCTTTCTGCGCTAATGGCCAAACCTAAATCCAGTCTGTTGTTTTCGTTAGGTTTAAAAGTGGCTATTAAAGCATCATGACTTCTGGCTTGTTGAGCCCAACCTACATTTCCAAACATACGTTGATCGTCATAAATAATTTCTTGACGTCCAAATTTTAATGAAAACTGTTGGTTTAACAAGATTTCTGCCCAGGCTTCATGAATGGCTGTTCCATTTTTATCCGATATGGCAGATGTTGCTACATCTCCCCACACTCTAACGTTTTGAACACTAAAATATGCATTTAGTTTTTCACTTTTATAACCAAAGTTTAAACGTGTTCTTTGAGATACAAAAACCGCTGGATCTAAAGAGTCGTCGGCTAAAGTTTTGTAACCATGTCTGTATTCAAACCTTGGCCTTAACTCGGCCGAAATTTCAAATTCTTGAGCATAGGTTGCCATGCCAAGTCCTATACATAGGATTGCTAGTGTTTTTTTCATAAAGATATTATTAAGGATTTTTTAGCCTTACAAAAGGCTTTTAAAACTTATATTGACAACAATTTTTATTGTGTTAAGTCTAAGATAGCTGCTATGGTTTCTTTATTATCTACGCCTAAACCTTCTTGTTGGTGCATTAATTCTCCTTCAGCATTAAAAACGCTAATGATATTTGAATGCGAAAAATCTATAGGCGAAATCTCTTTGTATTTTACAGATAGTACATTGGCAAATTCTCTTACACCACTTTCAGTACCTTGTAAAAACGTCCAATGTTCGTCGTCCATAGCATTTTCTATGGCAAAAGCTTTTAACCGTTCTGCCGTGTCTATATTGGGATCTATACTAACTAGTACAAAGTTTAAATCCTGTAATCTTTCTTTAGGGATTTTAGCTTCAATATTTCGCATATCTGCAACAAGTCTAGGGCATGCTGCTTTACATGAAGTATAGATCATAACCATTACTAAGGTTTTTCCTTTTAATTCTTTAAGCTCAATATTTTCACCTTCTTCTGTATTCCATTTGCTGGTAAGGTTAAAAATAGACTCGTCTGAAATCTCTCCACTAGCTTCAGTTTTAGACTTTTGGCTTTCAACTAGTTCCAAGTCCATTTTACACACAGGACAACTTACGTTTGTATCATAAGTTTTATCTCCTTCGCATTGCATAGGGCATTGATAAACAGCTAATTCATTTTCAGAATTTTTAGATTTATCTGAATTACAGGATGTCACTACTATAAGCAACATCATTACTGACACTATTGTTTTTAAATATTTCATTTACATATTTTCTTTAATATCCTGTACACAGCGAAAACCTAGGTTTTTCATAGAATTCTTTGCTTGTAAACTTCCTCTAATGGCATAGCGCATAAAGGCAGCATAATTCATTAAATCGGTTGCATTAATAGAAGCACTGCCACAAAATAAATTGCTATCCTTATCGGTATCTTTTCTAGATTCTCCAGTAATTAAAACTGAGTTAAAATCTAGAGTCCACTCCCAAACCAAACCATGTAAATCGTACACTCCCCAAATGTTTTTCGGGCTTTCCCCAATAATTGGTTCTTTACGTGGTGCTTCGTACCATGCTAAAATTTGCGCGTTATACTCGGGTTTAATTCTTGCATCTTTTGTGGTTTCGTCTGCCATTGCTGCATATTCCCATTCGTCTATAGTTGGTAAACGTTTGTCTTGACATTCGCAATAGGCTTTTGCTGCAAACCAGGATACATTTGTAATTGGACTGTTAGGATTAAAAGAATTGTTCATTTTTAAATCCGATTCCCAATTAGACAAATAGCTTTTGTCTGCAAATAATCCTTTGACATTAGATCGTCTCCATTTAGGATTTTCTCCTAGAAACTTCTGATAGTCTGCAATACTTACTGGATAAACATCCATTTTAAAATCCTTTACGGCAACTACTGTAGAGTCTCGACCGTATAAAGGTAAATAGCGACTTCCTTCTATAAGAACCATGTCTTTAGCTTGCCCAAACATAAAAGTTTGAAACACTAAACACATTAAAAACAAGCTAAAGACTCTGGTTTTCATAATTTATTTCTTTTTTACTTTATTAACCATCTCTGTTGTAACAACTTGCTTATTGTTGCCCCAACTATTATAAACGTAAGTCAATACATTGGCAACCTCTTCAGACGAAATCATCTGTCTGGTCATAACACTATTGTATTTATTTCCATTTACTGTAATCTCACCACTAAGTCCATGTACTACAGCACTAATTGCACGTTCTACATCAGCATTTAAATAATCTGATTTTGCCAACGGAGGAAAGGCATTTGGAATACCTTGACCTTCTCCTTGGTGACAAGCAAAGCAGGTTTGCATATATACTTGCTTACCAAATTTCATTTGTTCTTCAAAAGATTTCGCAGGGATATCCGATTCTACAATTTCATCAACAGTAGGCATGCTTTGTATTCCTGGTCCTTCTGGTAAATAAATACCTTCACGAATTTCTCCAGAATAAATTTTCTTATCCTCTGGGCCTTCAACATTTAATATACCTAAAGCTCCTTTGTTAAACGCTCTAAAAATGGAGTGATCTACTAATACAAGCGATCCTGGTACATCTACACGAAACTCAACAATAACGGCTCCACCAGCAGGTATGAGTGTTGTTTGAATGTTTTCATTAATTAAATCTCCACCTTCTACATGTACTTTATCAAATATTTCACCAATAACATGGAAAGATGATACCAGATTTGGTCCACCGTTACCAACAAAAAGTCTTATAGTTTCTCCAACTTTAGCACTAAGAGCATTATCTCCTGTTAAACCATCAACACTTCCGTTAAACACAACGTAATCTGCATTTTCATCAACTGCTTTTTGCATATCAAAAGGTTGTAATCCTCTTTCACCATTCTTCCCTTTGGTATAAAAATCTCCTTGCATGATGTAGTATTCTTTATCTACTGGCGATAAACCTCCCTCTGGTTCTATCAAAATCAAACCATACATACCATTTGCAATGTGCATTCCAACAGGTGCTGTAGCACAATGGTAAACAAATAGTCCTGGGTGTAACGCTTTAAATGAAAAAGTCTTTTCAAAGCCTGGTGCAACAAAAGAAGACTCTGCTCCACCTCCTGGTCCAGTTACAGCATGTAAATCGATGTTGTGTGGTAATTTATTGTCTGGGTGGTTAGATAGTGTAAACTCTATCTCATCTCCCACTCGCGCTCTAATAAAACTTCCTGGAACAGAACCACCAAATGTCCAGTAATTGTATCTTACGCCACTTGTTAATTCACCCTCTTTTTCAAGGATTTCCATTTTAACAATTAATTTTTTTGCTTTTCTTTTACCAATTGGAGTTGGTACGTGGGGCGGAGAAGTTAATTCTGCAATCATTTCTTGATTTACCGAAATGTCGGCTGTGCTTGCCACTTCCTTTTTGTCGTTAAAACACGCTATAAAAAATACAGGCGCTATTAGTAAGGCAAGGCTTTTTACTAAGGTTCTTTTTGATTTTTGGTTTGATTTCATGAATAAATTTTTTAGTGATTTTTTTTGGTTTTCTATTTTAGATACTATAATTCGGACTAATCTATCCTCTATGTTACAATGCAAATATATAATTCCTATTAAAACAAAAACATGACTTTAGTCAGTAAAATAGTTTTTAAAAATAATATCTTTGAGAGCTAAAACTAAAAAAGAAAACATGAAATTCCCAATCTTTCTGATATTTGTTTTTTTTGCAACATTTATTTCCGCCCAAAACAACCTTCCTACAATTACTTTTAAAGATAGCTCCCAAAAGCAATTTAAAAGAGCCAGCTTTAATTATAATAATGAAAACTATATTATTGGAATAAAAACAAAAACATCGAATAATGATAATTCCAGTTATAATATATCGGAAATTTCTAGTTTTAAAAATGATGGTACAAATTATATAATCAAACAATACAAAAGCAACACCTACCTTTTTGAAGAAGTTATAAAAGGATCTTTATCTGTTTATAAAAGTGGATCGCATTATTTTTTAGAAAATGAAGAACATGGTTTTAGAGAGATTTTAGAGGTTGTAAACAACGGAAAGAAATTGAATAAATTTGACCATGCTACGCTATCTATTTTTGTTAATAAATGTAAGGCAGCACAAGAGCAGACTTACAATAAGAGTGAATCCATCTCATATAGTGTCTTAAAATCCATTGTAGAAGCTTATAATTCTTGTAATTTAAGTGATGATGTTCAATTTGCATCAAACGTTATTGAACTTTCAAATGCACCCAAAGAAGTTATTGAAGTAGGTGTAAGCGTGGGATACAACTTTTTAAATAATTCCTTTGATAACTTATCATCGGGAGTTACTAATAGTTATGGCACACCTGTTATTGGAGCTCAGGTATATTTTAACACAAATATGTTAAAAAAGAATATCGTCTTTGTGCTTTTAGTCGATTACTCTTTTCCTAACGAATTTAAATCCACACAAAATTCGACGATTTTAAAAACAGATTTATCTTATTTAACCACCATGATTGGTGCGCGATACACTTTTAACAACATCAATAAAACATTAACTCCCTACTTAGGTTTTAATGGAGGTATTATAGTTAATAGTATGTCTTCAGTTTCAAATCAGCAAAACTCTCCAGATTCTGAATTATACAATTTTGAATCTACCAATAAACCAACCTGTAGTTTTGGTGCAGGAACTTATGTTCACATTGGAAAACAAAAAATAGATTTTAATCTAACCTATCAACCAGAAGTCAAATTTCTACTTCTAAGCACCAATATTTTACACAAAGATAATAATTACTACAAAAGTTCTGGTTTTCAATTAAAAGCTACTTACGTTTTTTAATTATTAGTCAAAACCCTTAACAAAAAAGACCTATTAAATAAATGGGTTATTTTTGTTAACAAGTTCCGTTTTTTAAACTCACAAATAATTGTATTTTTACAGCTACAAAAAACCAAATCATTAATGGGTAAAATCATAGCAATTGCTAACCAAAAGGGAGGTGTTGGAAAAACGACCACATCAATTAATCTAGCTGCTTCTCTTGGCGTACTTGAAAAAAAAGTGCTTTTAATAGATGCAGATCCACAAGCCAATGCAACTTCTGGTTTAGGTTTGGATCTGGATACTATAGAAATTGGAACCTACCAACTTGTAGAGCATACAATAAAAGCAAGAGAAGCCGTTTTAAAAACAAGCACTCCAAATCTAGATATAATTCCTTCTCATATAGATTTAGTAGCTATAGAAATTGAATTAGTTGACAAAGAGGAACGCGAGTATATGCTTAAAAAAGCCTTGCAGGACATAAAAGACGATTACGATTTTATTTTAATCGATTGTGCACCATCTCTAGGACTTTTAACGTTAAATGCTTTAACAGCTGCCGATTCTGTAATTATTCCTATTCAATGCGAATACTTTGCTTTGGAAGGTTTAGGAAAACTTTTAAACACCATTAAAAGTGTGCAAAAAGTACATAACCAAAACTTGGATATTGAAGGCTTATTACTAACTATGTACGATTCGCGTTTGCGCTTATCCAATCAAGTGGTAGAGGAAGTTCAAAAACATTTTAACGATATGGTGTTTCAAACCATCATTCAAAGAAATGTTAGATTAAGCGAAGCTCCTAGCTATGGCGAAAACATAATAAACTACGATGCTAGTAGTAAAGGCGCAAGTAATTACTTAAGTTTGGCTAAAGAACTTATTATTAAAAACTCCTAAAAATGGCGAAGGCAATAAAAAAACAGGCTTTAGGCAGAGGATTATCGGCTCTTTTAAAAGATCCATCAAACGACATTTCGTCGGTACAAGATAAAAATGCAGATAAAGTTATTGGTAGTATTGTTGAATTAGATATTGATACCATAGATATCAATCCATTTCAACCTAGAACCAATTTCAACGAAGAAACCCTTTTAGAACTTGCCTCATCAATAAGAGAGCTTGGCGTTATTCAACCTATAACCGTTAGAAAATTAGAATTCAATAAATTTCAATTGGTTTCTGGAGAACGACGTTTTAGAGCTTCAAAATTAATAGGACTAACAACGATTCCAGCATACATTCGTATTGCTAACGATCAAGAATCTTTAGAGATGGCCTTGGTTGAGAACATTCAACGTCAAGATTTAGATCCTATAGAAATTGCTCTATCATACCAGAGATTAATAGACGAAATTAATTTAACCCAAGAGCAAATGAGCGACCGTGTAGGAAAAAAACGTTCTACAATTGCCAACTACTTGCGTTTATTAAAACTAGATCCAATTATTCAAACAGGTATGCGCGATGGGTTTATTTCCATGGGCCATGGAAGAGCCATAATAACCATTGAAGACCAAGGCATTCAGTTGGATATTTACGAAAAAATAATAAGTAACAAACTTTCTGTTAGAGATACAGAAGCTTTGGTTAAATCCTACCAAGAAAAAAAATCAGTAAAAGTTCCTGAAAAAGTAGAAATTCCAAATTATATAGAAAATGGAGTTAAAGACTTTTCAGAATACTTTGGACAAAAAATTAACGTTAAGGTTTCTAAGAATGGGAAAGGGAATATATCTATTCCATTTCATTCGGAAGAAGACTTTAATCGCATGTTAAAACTTATTAAGGGTGCCAAATAAACAGGTCATATTAACTGTTTTTTTACTTGCATTTTGTTTATCGACCCTGGCTCAAGAAGACAAAAACGAAGACAAAAAAAAGAACGAAAACAATATTCCAACTGAAGAGTTGGTGGTTGAAGCAGGCGCTATTATTCAAGATCCTATCGATCCTTTGGCTCCAGCTCGAGCTGCTTTTTACTCTGCCGTACTTCCCGGATTAGGTCAAGCTTACAATAAAAAATACTGGAAAATTCCAATTGTTTACGCCGGTTTAGGTGTAGGTCTATATTTTTATATCAACAACAACAACGAATACCATAGATATCGAGATGCTTACAAAAGCCGTTTAGCTGGCTTTGAAGACGACGAGTTTTTTGGAACAGTAACTACCTCCGGACTTCAACAAGCACAAAAAACCTATGGTAGAAACCGAGAAATCTCCATGTTGGTAATTATTGGTATTTATGCATTAAACATTATAGACGCTAACGTAGACGCACATTTATTACAATATAATGTCGATGATAAATTATCGATAACACCACATTATAAAATTAATGAGATGGATAATAAAGGAGATCTAGGACTAACTCTTAATTTTAAGTTTTAATATGAAAATAGCATTACTTGGTTACGGAAAAATGGGAAAAACCATAGAGCAAGTTGCCCTACAACGCGGACATGAAATAGTTATAAAAACAAATGAGGAAGATGGTTACGACCTCAACTCGGCAGATGTTGCTATTGACTTTAGTGTTCCAAAAGCAGCATTTTTTAATATTGCGAAATGTTTAAAATTAGGAGTTCCAGTTATATCGGGAACCACAGGTTGGCTTGAAAATTATGATAGTGCTGTAAAAATTTGTGAGGAGAATAAGGGCGCTTTTATTTATGCTCCAAATTATAGTTTGGGCGTAAACATCTTTTTTGAACTAAATAAAAGCTTAGCAAAAATGATGAGTAAACTAAGCCAATACGACGTCTCCATGGAAGAAGTCCATCATACCGAAAAACTCGATGCTCCAAGCGGAACAGCTATTAGTTTAGCCGAGGGAATAATTAACCTGCATCCAAATTATAATAAATGGCTTTTAAACAAAGATGAAGAAAAGGCCATACCTATTACTGCCAAACGCATTGATACAGTTCCTGGCACACACGAGATAACTTATAAAAGCGACGCAGACAGCATTACCATAACCCATACAGCCAATAACAGAGAAGGCTTTGCTCTTGGAGCCGTAATCGCTGCCGAATGGATCCTGGGCAAAACAGGTGTTTACACCATGAAAGATGTGTTAAATATTGGTTAACACGTATAAAACAAGTAACATTTTTTAGTGATTTTGCACTAATAAAAAAACAAAAGACAAGATTATGACCTTAACACAATTGTTTATTTTCCTTATAGTTATTCAAATAATTCATGGATTAGGAACTTGGAAACTATACATTAAAGCTGGCAGACAAGCTTGGGAAGCATTTGTTCCTGTGTACAATGCTGTTATTTTAATGAAAATAATCAATAGACCTTGGTGGTGGACTATTTTACTTTTCCTGCCAATTGTGAACCTTATTATGTTTCCTGTAGTTTGGGTGGAAACAGCTAGAAGTTTTGGAAAACATGCAACTACAGATACCATTTTAGCTATAGTAAGTCTAGGATTCTACAATTACTATCTTAATTACGGATTGGATTTAGAACATATAAAAGACAGGAGTTTACATCCAAGAACTGCTGCTGGAGATTGGATAAGTTCCATTCTTTTTGCTATTGTTGCGGCTACCATTGTTCACACGTATTTTATTCAACCTTATACCATTCCAACCTCTTCTTTAGAGAAATCATTATTGGTTGGAGACTTTTTATTTGTAAGTAAATTCCATTATGGACCTCGGGTACCAATGACTACTATTGCCGCGCCAATGGTTCATGATACCATTCCTTTTATTAATAAGAAATCCTATTTGTACAACGATCATTTAGAGAAAAAAAATACAGCCTTTATAAATAAATTGTCGTTGCCTTATATACGAATTCCTGGTTTTCAAAACATAAAGCGCAACGATATTGTTGTTTTTAACTGGCCAGTAGATACCATGTTAAACATGCGTTTTACTGATAGAAACCACTACAAACCCATCGATAAGAAAACCAATTATGTAAAACGTGCCGTAGGTATACCAGGAGATTCTCTGGAAGTTCGTAACGGCTTTGTATATATTAATGGCAAACAAAACGAATTGCCAGATAGAGCAAAACTTCAGTTTTCATATAAAATTGAAACCAAAAGTGGGCCCTTCAACAACGATCAGTTAACCAAAAGATATGATATTACCGATTTGCCACAATACAATCAAGATTATTCTTTAAGCTATTTTCCAGGAATAACAGACGAAACCTTGAATCAGTTTAAAGATCATCCAAATGTTGCAAGTGTAGAATCTTTAAAACGTGAAAAAGGAGAGCGCGAATCTAGCGTATTTCCTCACGATCCAAATTACCCATGGAACAACGACTTTTTTGGTCCTCTTTACATTCCAAAAGCTGGAGCAACTATCGATTTGAATTTAAATGTGCTACCATTATATAAACGTGTTATTTCTGAATATGAAAATAATACGCTTAAAATAAAAGGCAATCAAATCTATATTAATGGAGAAGTTGCGAATACCTACACGTTTAAAAATGATTACTACTGGATGATGGGAGATAACCGTCATAACTCCCAAGATGCAAGAACATGGGGGTTTGTACCCTTCGATCACGTAGTAGGAAAACCAGTACTTATCTGGATGAGTTGGGATAGATTTGGAAAACCACGTTGGGAACGTTTCTTTACAACAGTTCATGGAAGTGGAGAACCTGTTTCTTATTTTATTCCATTTCTAATAGTAATTGCTGGATTGTTTGGGTTTAGCCAATGGAGAAAACGTAAAAAAGCAAAATAGTTAGTTGTAAAATCGTAAAGTGGTTTAGTTAAAACAATTTTGTCTACTTAACATTTATAGATCCGTAGCATTTGCGAAGGAGGAACAAACAACCAAACAAATGAACGTCCTTATTCATCCAACCTATTTTCCAAACATAGCGCATGCATCGGCCATGCTTTATGCAAACGAAGTTACGTTTGAAATGGACGATAATTATCAGAAGCAAACCTATAGAAATAGAACTTATATCTATGGAGCCAATGGGAAATTACAGTTGAGTATTCCTATTATTCATACGCAAAAAGAAAGACAAAAATATCGCGATATTAAAATTTATCACGCCGAAAACTGGCAAGACATCCATTGGAAATCTTTAGAAACAGCCTATAGAACTTCACCCTATTTCGAGTTTTATGAAGACGAGCTTCAGCCTTTATTTACAGAAAAAGCAGAGTATCTTTTAGATTTTAACTTAAAATGTTTAGAAACTGTATTAGATTGTTTACAATGGAACCTAAATAGTTCCAAAACTAAAATCTATCAAAAAAAAGTAGAAGACCAATTAGATTATAGGTATTTGGCAAACGCTAGAAAAGAACCCGCTTATAACTTTGACAATTATATGCAAGTGTTTAACAGCAAACATGGTTTTATTCCTAATTTAAGTATTCTGGATTTACTGTTTAATGAAGGTCCAAATGCTCTAAATTACTTGAAAAACCAATACAAACACTTATAATGCTACAGCCTATTTTACATTATGGCATACATTTTTTATTACCATTAGCTGTTGCACTTTTATTTTTCAAAACGCAATGGAAAATAGCATACTTTATCATGATTTGTGGTATGTTGATAGATTTAGACCATCTACTAGCTAACCCCATGTTTGACCCAAATAGATGTAGTATCAATTTTCATCCCTTGCATAGTTATTACGCCATAGGCCTTTATGTATTATTACTACTTTCAAAAAAAACCAGATTAATTGGCTTAGGCTTGGTCATTCATATTGTGGCAGATACTGTAGATTGTATTTTGATGTAGTATTTTAGTTTGAAACAAATTTCAAACCAATAATAGAGGCAATTAAAGTAAACAAAAAGAAAACTCTCCAAAAACTAGCTGGTTCTTTAAATACAAAAATGCCAACAAGCACCGTGCCTACTGCTCCTATTCCCGTCCAAACAGCATAAGCAGTTCCAATAGGTAATTGTTGAGTAACTTTAACTAGTAAATACATGCTAATGGTTAAGCAAATTAAAAAGCCTGCGTACCAAGAAATCATTTCATTTCCTGTGGTTTCCTTCGCCTTGCCAAGACAAGCAGCAAAAGCCACTTCAAATAAACCTGCAATAATTAATAAAATCCAATTCATTTTATAAAAGTTATGGATGAAGCTTAAAGCTTGCTAAAAGTGGATAATGGTCTGAGTACAAATTGTCAAAGGTTTTAAAATCGGTAACTTCAAACTCCTTTTCGGCAAAGATAAAATCGATTCTCACGGGGAAAAATTTAAAATCGTAAGTTCTACCAAAACCATTTCCTCCCATTTTAAATGCATCTTTTAAATTACCTTTAATTTCTTTATAGACATAAGAAAAAGCCGAGTTGTTGAAATCGCCACAAATAATCATTTTATAAGGGCTAGCCGCTTTATGTTTCAAGAAAATTTCAGCTTGGATTTGTTGCATCTTAAAGGTTTCTTCTACACGTTTAAATATCCATTTAGAGTCTTCTTTTGTTAATTTATTGAAATTTGCATCTATTCTATGAGATTGTAAATGCACATTATAAATACGAAGCGTATCTTTTTCTTTAACTATATCTACAAAAATAGCATTGTTAGAAGACTTTGGAAATTCTATTGAACCAGAATTAATTATGGGATATTGTGAAAATATAGCTTGTCCGTACTTTATTTTGTTTCCAGAAAGCTTTTCGTATTTATACTTAAAAAAAGATAAGTCTACGTTTTTGTGTGGATGATATTCCTGCAAACTTAAAACATCGGGAGCCTTGGCTTTTATAAAATCTACTGCTTGTATTTCTATGCCTTTTTCTGGAATCCAGTTGTAAATATTAAATAACCGGACGTTATAATTCATTACAGAAAGATCGCTTTTATCTGGTTCAACATCCGATGAGGTAAACTTATAAAACGACCCCAAGGTAAAATATCCGATAGTTAAAACGACAAACGACAAAATGAGTTGTTTTTTCAACTTTATCAGCCAATAAATAAAGAAAAGGACATTGGTTAATATTAAAAAAGGCACCCCTAAACTTAAAACTGAAAGCAATGCGAAGTTTTTAGGCGGAAAATAGGGAAGTATATAAGATAGTAAAAGCATTGTAGCCACCAAAGCATTAACAACATAGATTAATTTATCGATAAGCTTTAGATTTTTCATATATAAGCTACTATTTACCCACTTTAAATAAAAACTCCTTTTCTTCTTTAGTTAAACTATCGTAACCACTTTTACTTATTTTATCTAAAATAACATCAATCTTTTTCTGTTTGTTCAATTCGTTAAACTCCGATTTGGAGTAGCCTGCAAATTTTTCAGCTTTTTTTCTATGAACTGTTTTTAATGGTGATTTACCAGACTTTTTAAATATGCGCGCTATTCTATCCAATAAACTTTCAAAACCTTTTCCTATATCTGTACCTTTCTTTAATTGCACCGCATAAAAATACCCCAACAAAGAACCTCCAATATGAGCTAGATTACCTCCGGAATTTACTCCAAAAAGCCCCAAAACATCTATAATTACAATGGCAACACCAAGATACCATAGTTTTAAGTTAAACGTGAAAAAACGCACTTCCGTATGTGGCATATATGCACATAAAAAAATAAGTAAAGCGCGAACTCCTGCCGAAGCCCCAACCAAACGGGTTTTCCCTTCAAATAAATCTGGAAGTACATTATAAGCTAATAGAAACAAGAGACCTCCAGATATAATTCCTAAAAAATATACATTTAAACCAATTTTCACGGAAAACAGGTTCATAAACATTTTGCCTATAAAATAAAGCCAAAGCATATTAAACAGAATATGCCAAAAATCGTAATGTGTAAATCCGTAACTAATAATGCCCCATGGTTGCAAAATAGCGTCCAAAAAACCACTTGGCAATTCTAACCAAGATAAACTTGCACTAAAATTAAAAACAACTCGAATAAACAAGCCAATGAAAAAGATAATAAGGTTGACTCCTATTATTTTTTCAAACACATTCAGGTTTTGAAGTTTTTCTTGTATGTCTTTATTTAAAGAGGTCATATTTAGTTCCAACGGTTTTTATTAAATTGTGTTTTTTTCCAATACCACATAATCAAGAAACCTGTTAAAGCACCTCCAACGTGGGCTATGTATGCCGTGTTGCTTGGACTAAAGAATGATTGACCAGTAACAGCCGAAATTAAATCCAAGGCAATTATTCCAGGAATAAAATATTTTGCTTTAATAGGCACAGGCAAAAAGATAAGCATGAGTTTAGACTCTGGATACAACATTCCAAAAGCTACTAAAACACCCATAATAGCGCCAGAAGCTCCCACCATTGTGCTATTAAAAACACCCACAAAGTGTTGTAATTGTTCCTGATTTAAGAATTCGCTCCATCGTCTATCGTACATGCTATAACCAGATTTTAGAGTTTGTAGCGTTTGAGCTTCATCGAAACCGGATTCGTTTAAAATTGACATCCCTGTGTAAAAACGGAAATAATAAAATCCAATCATACAAAGAGCGGCACCCAATCCAGATGAAATATAAAAAAATAAAAATTTCTTAGCTCCAAACTGTTGTTCTACAGCCGTCCCAAACATCCAAAGGGCAAACATGTTGAAAAGAATATGCATAAAACCTCCATGCATAAACATATGTGTAATAATTTGCCAAGGTTGAAAGGCTTCGTTTTTAGGAAAATGCAAAGCAAACCAATCGTAAAATAACGTATTATCTCCAAGAGCCTGACCGCCAATGGCTATGGTTCCTATAAACATAATCACGTTTATAATAATCAAATGTTTTACGGTATCTGTAATTCTATTTAACATAAAATATTTATATAAATTTTCTTTCTAATTCGTCCACACTTAACGTTACGAACGTCGTTTTATTTGTTGGCGACATATTTGGTTCTTTACAACCAAACAAGCTATTCACCAAATGCTCTTGTTCTGGTACGGAAAGCGATTGCCCAGATTTTACAGCTAAACTTTTTGCCATGGACTTTGCCAATAAATCTGTTGGACTAAAATTGCTATCTGGAACTTCATTTTCAATATCGTTGATTAACTGCTCTAAAATAACAGAAACCTCACTTCCGGGAACATGAATAGGTACACCAGAAATTTCAATACTATCTTTTAAAATTTCTGAAAATAAAAATCCTGTGTATTCCAAATCATCTTTTACTTGTTTTAAAATATCTATTTCTTGAGGTGAAAAATGCAGTTTTATAGGAAACAATAACTGTTGGCTCATACTTTGCTTAACCGTCATGTTTTTCAGAAAATCCTCATATAAAACCCGTTGATGTGCCCGATGTTGATCAATAACCAAGATCCCGGATTTAATGGTACTAATTACGTATTTATTCTGAATTTGAAATGTTGATTGTTTAGTTTCAACTTGAGATTGATCTTTAAAAACAGAACTTGTTTGTTCTTCACTTTCAAATTGGAGACTCGTAAAATCTTGTTGGGTTTGGGTTCCTTTAGATTCTAATCCCACATACAAACTATCCCAATTTGAAGGTGTTTGCTTTCTAAATGCGGTAGTTTGCTTTCCAGAAAACTGTCGTTCTTGAAAGGGATTAAAACTTCTGTCCACTTCTATATTTGGCACACTTGGATTTTGAATGTCTTTATAATTATACGGCGTATCTAAATTAGCATCCCTATCAAAGTCTAAAACAGGCGCAATATTAAATTGTCCCAAACTGTGTTTAACCGACGCTCTTAAGATGGCATAAAGCGTATGCTCGTCGTCGAACTTAATTTCTGTTTTAGTGGGATGAATGTTTATATCAATAGTTTGTGGATCTACCGTTAGATTTAAAAAATAACTGGCATGTGTATTATCTTTTAAAAGTCCTTCAAATGCCGAAGTAATGGCATGATTTAAATAAGCGCTTTTTATAAATCTATCGTTTACAAAAAAGAATTGTTCGCCTCTGGTTTTCTTAGCATATTCTGGTTTTCCAACAAAACCTGAAATTTTAACCACTTCGGTTTCTTCGTTTACAGGAACTAGTTTCTCATTGGTCTTTGTTCCAAAAATATTAACAATACGTTGTCTATAATTACTTTCTGGAAGATTAAAAATCTCACTTCCATTGTGGTACATAACAAATTGAATGCTTGGATGCGCTAAGGCTACTCTGTGAAATTCGTCAATAATATGGCGCGTTTCTACTTGATTAGATTTCAAGAAATTTCGTCTGGCAGGAATATTAAAAAATAAATTTTTAACTGATATAGAAGTTCCTTTTGGCGTTACCACAACTTCTTGAGAAATCACGTCGCTTCCTTCAATAATTAATTGGATGCCAACTTCATCTTCTTCTTGTTTAGATTTTAATTCTACATGGGCAATAGCAGCAATACTTGCTAAAGCTTCCCCTCGAAAACCTTTGGTATGTATTTGAAATAAGTCTTCTGCAGAACGTATTTTAGAAGTAGCATGACGCGAAAAACTTAATCTAGCATCGGTAACACTCATTCCAGAGCCATTATCGATTACCTGAACCAAGGTTTTTCCAGCATCCTTAATTAAAAGTTTTATAATACTTGACTTGGCATCTATGGCATTTTCCATAAGTTCTTTAACTACGGAAGCCGGTCGTTGAACAACTTCTCCTGCCGCAATCTGATTCGCTACATGATCTGGTAATAACTGAATAATATCTGACATGAGCCTTTTTAAAAGAAAATGGATAAATCGAATTCAATAATAAAGAGGAAGATTAAAATTAATATTCCAATAATTATTAAAACACGTTTATTTGCGGTATGATTCTGATTGTGTTTATAATCGTTAAGTGCTGAAACTAGCTTGTTTTTTAGTCCTTTATTACTTCCAACAGTACTTCTAAAGTCGTCGAATGGGTGTTTTATTTCAAATGGGCTGCCTTCACCTTTATAGAATCTAGGTGTGTAGCTGTATTTTTTATTTTTTCTCGTTTTAAAAATCCCCATAATATCTTCTATTCATATCCGCTTAAATAATACCAAAGCACTAAAATAGCTATCAAAAACAAGACCATATACCATGGAGAGGTTAAAATGCTACTCTTTCGCTTTCTACCTTGCTTTAATTCGTGCCATTTTGACTGAATATGCTCCTCCCTATTTTCATCAATTTCAATTGAATGCTTAGGTTTGATATTAAATTGTCTGTGTTTCTTGAATAATGCCAAAATCGCTATCCTTTGATATCTTTCAAAAATACTCAAAAAACATAGAAAAACAGGCTTTGAAGTGCCAAAAATTGTTAACATTATAAGCTATCATCTAGCTTTAACTATTTCCTCAAAATAAGATTATTGGAATTTGGAGTTTGAAATTTGCCGATGGAACCTACCCAACTTCATCAGTCAAGCACGCGTTCAGTCGGGAAAATTGTTTATTTACTACTTATTCAAGGCCGCCATTTTTATGGCAGCAATAGCAGCTTCAGTTCCTTTGTTACCATGTTTTCCGCCAGAACGATCAATAGCTTGTTGTAAATTATTATCTGTTAAAACACAGAAAATAACTGGAACATCATACAGTATATTTAAGTCCTTAATGCCTTGTGAAACTGCTTCACATACAAAATCGAAATGTTTTGTTTCGCCTTGAATAACACTTCCTATGGCAATAACAGCGTCTACACCTTGTTCTTGCATTTTTTTAGAGCCAAAAATAAGCTCGTAACTACCAGGAACATTCCATCGTAAAATATTTTCTGGTAAAACCTTGTTGTCTATTAAAGCGCTATGTGCGCCTTCAAACAAACCTTCTGTAATCTTGTCGTTCCATTCTGAAACAACAATCCCAAACCGAAAATTCTTCGCGCTTGGGATTGTAGCTTTATCGTATTCCGATAAATTTTTATTTTCTGTTGCCATGTGTTTTTCCGAGAAATCGGGGAAATTATTTGTTTGACAAGGCTTGCGCTTTACCTATAAATACATCAATATTTTCTGCTTCGGTAGAAGATGCATAGTTTTCCTTAATATCTGTAAAATAAGTAAGTGCTTTATCAGCCTTTCCTAAATCCATAGCTATAATTCCAGCTTTATACAAGTATAATGGAGTTGTAAAACTATTGGTTCTTAATTTAGCAGCTTGTGTATAATAATCCAACGCATCTTCTGGTTGATTTAATTGTACAAACGCATCGCCAATACTTCCCTTCGCCACTGGAGCCAAGATTAAGTCTTTACTAGAAAAATCGCTTAAGTAAGTGACAGCATTTTTGTAGTCCTTCAAGTTTAAATAAGCCATTCCAGCATAATAATTAGCTAAATTAGCTGCAGGAGTTCCACTGTACTCCGAAGTAATATCAAGCATTCCCAACTTTCCTTCACCACCATTTAAGGCTAAAGTATAAAGCGAGTCTTTTTGTGTGCCAGTAACAGCTTGACTAAAATATTTTTGAGCTTGGAACATTTCGTTCATAGCTTCATTTTGTTTTGGTTTTGCCACAAATTCGTTAAAGCCTAAATAGCCTAACACCACAGCAGCAACCAAACCAATGATTACAAAAATGTATTTTTGGTTTGTAATTACCCAATCTTCTGCTTTAGAAGCAGTCTCATCTAAGGTGTTAAAAACTTCAGCAGTTGTTGAATTATCAACAATCTCATGCTCTTTCTCTTCTTTCGTAGCTGGTTTGTAACCTCTTTTCTTGTAAGTCGCCATATTTTTTTAATTAATGCGTGGCAAAAATATGATTTTTCTTCATATTTAAAAGCCTATTATTTGTTATTTTTCAATAATTTGCGCAACATATACATTTAATAATTTAAAACTGTATTTAAGCCGCTTTTTTATGATTTTAAAATCACTTTCATTACTCAATTATAAAAATTTTGAAAGTCAATCTTTTGAGTTCAATCACAAGATCAATTGTTTTGTTGGAAACAATGGTGTCGGAAAAACCAATATTCTGGATGCCATTTATCATTTGTCCTTTGGAAAAAGTTATTTCAATCCCATTTCTTCACAAAACATCAAACATAATGAAAGTTTTTTTGTGATTAATGGCGATTATGAAAAAGCTGATAAAACCGAAAAAATTGTAGTCAGCCTAAAAAAAGGCCAGAAAAAGATTATTAAACGCAATGGGAAAAATTACGATAGATTTAGCGATCATATCGGATTTTTACCTCTTGTTATTATTTCGCCAGCAGACCGAGATTTAATTATCGAAGGCAGTACTACTAGAAGGAAATTTATAGATAGTGTGATTTCGCAAAGCGATAAACTCTATCTAGACACGTTAATAAATTACAATAAGATTCTTGTTCAAAGAAATTCACTGTTAAAATATTTCGCTTTAAATAACACTTTTAATGCCGATACTTTAGATATTTACAACAAACAATTGGACAATTATGGACATGTTATTTTTGAAAAAAGACGGGCCTTTTTAGAGACTTTTATTCCAATTTTTAAAGAACGATACAAAGCCATAAGCAATGGAAATGAGGATGTTAACTTAATTTACACCAGCGATTTGCTAAACGGACAATTAGAGACTCTTTTAAGGGAATCCATCAATAAAGACAAGGCTTTGCACTATACAAGTGTTGGAACCCATAAAGACGATTTAGTTTTTGAAATCGAACAGCATCCCATCAAGAAATTTGGAAGTCAGGGGCAACAAAAATCCTTTTTAATTGCTTTAAAACTGGCTCAATTCGACTTTATAAAAGCTCAAAGTGGTGAAAATCCTATTTTGTTACTTGATGATATTTTTGATAAATTAGATGAAAATCGGGTGTCGCAAATAATAAAATTAGTGGATGATGAAAATTTTGGTCAGTTGTTTATTAGCGATACACATGCAGATAGAACAGAAAAAGCCATAAAACAAGTACATCAGTCTTATGAGATTTTTAAACTTTAAGCTAAAAGAATAGAAAAGAGAAACAAGACTAAAAAATAATCCAAACTATTTTCTTAATCCTTGAATCTTACACTCAAAACCATAAAAACAAATACCATGAATTCAAAATACCTCATCTTAATTCTAAGCATGCTCGTTTTGAGTAGCTGCTCTAAAAATCCAGAAACTTATATTGAACATCTTGAAGGTTATTGGGAAATTGAAGAAGTAACTTTACCCGACGGTACCAAGAAAAAATACACCTATAACGATACGGTAGATTATATTAACATTTCAGATAGTTTGGTTGGTTTCAGAATTAAATTAAAACCTGGTTTCGATGGTACTTATGAAACCTCTCACGACACGGAGCAATTTACCATTAAGATTGAAAACGACAGTTTAAACTTATATTACGAAACCCCTTACGACACTTGGAAAGAAACCGTTTTGTTAGCAACTAATGAGCAACTTAAAGTTACTAATAAGAATAAAGCGGTATTTTTATATAAGAAATTTACACCTATAAATGTTACTAAATAAAATTCTCATAAAACATGGCAAAACGAAACAACGAACATATTAGCATAGGAGATGCCTTAAAAGAATTTGTTGAAACCAACAAGCTTGAATACGGTTTGGATGTAGTTAAGGTACAGGAAACATGGAGAGATATGATGGGGAATGGTGTAAATAATTACACAACAGACATCCAACTAAAAAACAACACCCTCTTTGTGCAATTAAGTTCCAGTGTTTTAAGAGAAGAGCTTAGTTATGGTAAAGACAAAATAATCAACATGCTCAATGAATCTCTTGGAAAAGACATTATTAAGAAATTAGTCCTGCGATAAAATTAGTAATAACCAAGGTTTATACAACACACAAGCCCAACCTTCAATTCGTTTCTGTACCTAAGAGCATTTTGAACCACATAAAATGAAAAGCCTTGTAATATCTAAATTACAAGGCTTTTTAAATGTATTTAACTCTGTTTTACTGTTTAATTAGCTTAATAACCTGAGTTGCATTTTTAGTGTGCACATTCATAAAATAGATTCCAGACATAACCTGTGTAAGGTCTATAACTTGAAGATTTTCACTATTAGAGAGATCGATTGTTTTAATTATCCTTCCATTAATATCAAAAATATCAGCTTTTAGTAAGTCTATATTATTGGTGTTTTTAAGGGTAAACTTTCCGTTTGATGGATTTGGAAATATTTTAATGTTATTCTTCAAACTTTCAAATTCTGAAACTGAAAGAAACATATCGCAATTGTAAATAGAAATATCATCTACATACCAACCTTCTCTACCGTTACATCCATCTGTTCCAAGCTCCCATCTCAGTTGGATTGTTGAATTTGCCACCACTCCTATAGACGACAAATCTATATAACTTCTTCCCCAGCTTCCAGAAGTTGAACCTTCGTCAGAACCTGTAAAAGCCATTTGTCCTTGCATGGGGTTATCGCTTCCATCAATGCTTAAGAAGGTATTATACGGATTTGCTGTAAAAGCGCTTGCTGGCAAAAACATCCATGCATTCCCATCCAAACTGTATTTAATATTACCACCATCCCAAGTACGTTCAGTAGAAACATAGTGAACAAAGGTCATCTCGAAAGTTCCTGTTAATTGGTTTGGAATCGTTATAACAGGGCTTTCTAATCTAATAATACCATTTTGAAGTGACGTATAACAATCTCCATTAATAGGATCTATTGCAAAAATAGCGTGCCCCGCTCTATCATTTGGTAAACCAGAAGCAACTATCCAATCTCTTTCTTCCCAAGTTGCAGGATCCGTTGGGATTTGCGAAACATTCCAACCCGACATTCCAGACTCCCAATCTTCAAAAAATATAGGAGCATTTAAAGCAGAATTACATGGATCTACAGTAGCGGACAAAAGTGGCTGATATCCACAATTATTCTCCGTACGCAACTCCACAGCCAATAAGGTGTTTACCAATTGGTTGTAATCTGATGTTGTAATTATTTCACCCGAGAGTCCAATTGGCGCAGAAGTACTTAAACCTTCTAAATTAATCCCTAATAAATCCGAACATGAAGCTTCTAAAGCATCTGCCAATGAATAAAAATCGCTTGTTGCAGTTAAGTAGCTACTTTGAGCTCTCCAAAAAATATGTGCAGCTTTAGTAAAGCCGATCCCTGAAATAGTTTGACCGTTATACGTCCCACCATCCACTAAAAGTGCATAGGCATGGTTAGGAATTCCCGAATTAGAGTGAACTCCTCCGCCATCTCCAGTGCCACAATAATATTGACCATCGGTTACTTTTCCAGGATCGCCATTACAATTTGGATTCCACATATCTCTAATAGCACCACCAAAAGCGGTAGCATCCTCTCCCATTCGCCATCTATCCGAACTGTAACATCCAGTTCTAAGTGAGAAGTCTTCATCTTCATCTTCATAATTATTTAATAAATCCACCGTTTCTCCCCAGATATCAGAAAAGGATTCGTTCATGGCGCCAGATTCGTAGGCATAAATTAAGCCACTTGTATATTCTGTATAGGCGTGGCCCCATTCGTGGGCAATCACATCATCAGAAGCTGTTCCATTACAATAATTTGCCGTAACACCATTCCAGTTGGCATTAGGACAAGAAATATTTGGGTTATTATTTATCGTTCGCATTTGTGCATCTGCACCATCGTAAGACACATAACCAAAAGCATTATTAAAAAAATTATACACATGTCCAGATGCCATAACTTCGTTTTGTTGCCAGATATTTAAAGGTCCTGGAAAAGCATCACCTTCCTGCCAAACAATATTTGAGGTATTGTTTTCGTAGACAATCCTATCTATTGCATGAGCCATTCCTGTAAATTGCTCTGTAATTTCACCTGAATGTGCATTTATAAAAACGTACTCCCGAACATCTGCATCGTTTCTAACTTCCACTTTATAAACCAAAGAAGTAGCACCAAAAGCATTATTAACTAATCCTTTTTGAAATAAATACAAGGTGGTTTCAAAAGCGAATAATGAAATTCCAGAATAATTAATATCTTGTTTATTTACAATATCAATAGCGGTAGCATTTGCTTGTGAAGCACTAATGGAAGGCTCTGTACTGTTTTTGATGTTAGGAATATAGTTTCCATTAATAGCAGTCAATTGGTTATTCGTGTTAAAATGAAAGCGTAATTGCCCATCGAAAACCGGTATATTATTTTTATGTTGAGTTAAAGTAATCTGCTTAAAAGCATAATTATCCGTTTTAACAGTTCCAAATTTAAATGTGCTTTCTACTGTTTGAAAAGGAAACAATTCTTTATTACTTTCCAAAAAGAAAATAACTTTAGCTTGAAGGCTTGAGCCTTGCAATTCCAAAGGTTTGTTTCTTGGAAATTTAACAAATTCGGCAACTCCATTGGTATTTACAGTAATTGAAGCTTGGGTTTGCGCTTCAAGTTTCTTAATAGCTTTTTGCATATTTTGCGCAAAAGCCATAGAGCCAACTAACACAAAACCAACCAAAAGCATGGTTGTTTTTTTCATGGGATTTTTTTTTAGATGGGCGAATGTAAAATAAAAAAATAAAAAAAAGCCTGAAAAATAAATTTTTCAGGCTTAATCTGTAACTTATGTTAAGTTTGTTTTATTTAAAACATCTCTCTTCCAGAAAAATGAAAAGCGCTTTCAATAGCGGCGTTTTCATCACTATCACTTCCGTGAGCAGCGTTTTCTCCAATAGAAGCAGCGTATAATTTTCTTATGGTACCTTCAGCTGCATCTGCAGGATTAGTAGCACCAATTAAAGTTCTAAAATCTTCAACAGCATTGTCTTTTTCTAAAATTGCAGCTACAATTGGACCACGAGTCATGTATTCTACCAATTCTCCAAAGAAAGGTCTTTCGTTGTGGATTGCATAAAATGCTTCAGCATCAGCTTTTGTCATTTGTGTTAATTTCATTGCTACGATTCTAAAACCTGAAGCATTGATTTTCTCTAAAATTGCGCCAATGTGCCCTTTTTCAACTGCATCTGGCTTAAGCATTGTAAATGTTCTGTTAGTTGCCATTTTATTTTTTTTTAATGTGGCTGCAAAAGTAATGCTTTTCTATAAAAAAACCTTAAAATCTCATATTAAATAATTGTATCTTTGTTTCCTATGAAAAAAGACGATATCATCAAGATAAACCAGCTGTTAAAAACACCTAAACAAATAGTTATTGTTCCTCATAAAAACCCAGATGGAGACGCTATTGGTTCTACTTTAGGCTTGTATTTATATCTTTTAAAGCATAAGCAAAACGTAACGGTTATTGCTCCTAACGATTATCCAGATTTTTTAAAATGGATGCCTGGAGAGTCTAAAATTCTAAAATATGAATTTCAAAAAGAAGTAAGTGATATCTTAATTTCACAAGCAGAAGTGATTTTTACTTTAGATTTTAATGCGCTAAACAGAACAGGAGACATGGAAGAAGCTTTAACCTCGAGTAAAGCTTTAAAAATCATGATAGACCATCATCAACAACCAGACAATTATGCTACTTATATGTACTCGGATGTTAGCATGAGTTCCACTTGTGAAATGGTTTACAATTTCATTGAAATGCTTGGAGACAAAAACCTCATAGACCAAGACATAGCAAGTTGTTTATATGCAGGAATTTTAACGGATACAGGTTCGTTTAGATTTCCTTCAACCACGAGCAAAACCCATCAAATTGCTGGAAATTTAATAAAAAAAGGAGCTAATCACTCAGAAATTTACAATCAGATTTTCGATAATAATAGTTATGAACGCATGCAGCTTCTAGGTTGTGCTTTAAGCAACTTAAAAATCTTGCCAGAATATAGAACTGCTTACATAACATTATCTCAAGAGGAACTGAACCAATTCAACTATAAAAAAGGTGACACAGAAGGCTTTGTTAACTATGCCCTTTCCTTAAACAACATCATTTTTGCTGCTATTTTTATTGAAGATTCACAAAATAACATTGTAAAAATTTCGTTACGTTCTAAAGGAAATTTCTCTGTTAACGAGTTTTCTAGAACCCATTTTGAAGGTGGAGGTCACACAAATGCCGCAGGTGGAAAAAGCAATTTAAATTTAAAATCTACAGTTGAAAATTTTATTAGTATCTTGTCCCGCTATAAAAATGCCCTAAACAATGAGTAGAATTCTTACCATATTAATAGGCACCCTGCTTCTGGTAGCTTGCAAATCGCCCGAAGCCAGACGACCAGTTTCGTCAAAATCCGGATCGTTTATCGACGAATCTGTTGAAAGGAACATTAAATTAAAAGAGCGGGAAGAAGCCTATATTAAAAAAATTATGTCCGAAAACCCTGAGCAAAACTACATCGCTTCAGAAAATGGATTTTGGTATTACTACAATGTAAAACAAGCAGACAGCTTGATATCTCCAGATTTTGGTGATATTGTCAACTTCAATTACAATATAAAAACCTTAAACAACGAACTTATCTACTCCCAAGAAGATCTTAAAAACCAAACCTACGTTATGGATAAGCAAGAACTTTTTTCGGGTTTAAGGGAGGGCTTAAAACTTATGAAAACAGGAGAAACCGTCACTTTCATGTTTCCTTCACAAAAAGCTTATGGGTATTATGGAGACGAAAATAGAATTGGCATCAATGTGCCCTTACTATGCGAAGTTTCTGTAAATTCAATTATTGACAAATAATTTCAATTATATTTTTAATAAAACACTATTTTTACAACCGAAAAACTTTTTACAAATGAACATTTTAAAACATACTATGAAAATTTTATTTCTTGCGCTTTTAGTAAGTTTCACATCTTGCGAACAGCAAAAATATCCTGATTTAGAAGACGGATTATACGCTGAATTTGTTACCAACAAAGGTATTATGGTAGCTAAATTACATTACAAAGAAGTTCCTGTTACTGTAGCTAATTTTGTAGCTTTAGTTGAAGGAACCCATCCTAACCTTCCAGATTCTTTAAAAGGGAAAAGATATTACGATGGAACGACCTTCCATAGAGTTATTGATCAATTTATGATTCAAGGTGGTGATCCAACAGGAACAGGCGCTGGAAGTCCTGGGTATAAGTTCTTAGATGAATTTCACCCAAGTTTAAAACACGACAAACCTGGTATTTTATCTATGGCCAATGCTGGTCCTGCTACTAATGGAAGTCAATTTTTTATTACCGAAATCCCTACGCCTAACCTAGACAACAAACACGCTGTTTTTGGAGAGTTGGTAATTGGATTGGATGTTCAAGACAGTATTTCTAATGTAGAAGTTAACAGATCTGACAACAAACCGGTTGATCCAGTAATTATAGAAACTATCAACATTATTAGAAAAGGAAAAGATGCTGAAGCTTTTGATGCTGCCAAAGTTTATACGGAAGACCTTTCTAAAGTTGAAGAAAGACAAAACCAATTAAAAGAGGAAGAAAACCAAAAAATTAAGGAAAGTGCTAAAGTAGCTGCTGAATCTTTTTTAACCAAAAATGCCGATTTAACTGGAACAGTTAAGAAATTGGATACTGGAGTTGTTATGATTTTCACAAAGGAAGATGCTGCTGCAGTAAAACCTAATTCTACCCAGAGAGTTCTTGTGGATTATGCTGGATTTTTTGAGGATGGACGTTTATTTGATACTTCATGGGCTGATGTAGCAAAAGAAAACAACCAATACAACGAGCAACGTGATACACAAGGAGGTTACAAACCGTTTCCTATGATTTATAACGAAACAGCTAGTCTTGTTCCTGGTTTTAGAGAAGCTATGCTTAATATGAATGTTGGAGATAAAGCACGTGTGTTTATTCCAAGTTACTTAGGATATGGAGCAAATGGAATGGGTCCAATTCCTCCAAACACCAATCTGGTTTTTGTATTGGAAATTGTTGGAATAGCTGAATAATATTTTATAAGCTGTAAGCTTATAAACCATAAGTAATAAGCCACAAACCCACAAATAAAAATACATTTGTGGGTTTGTGGTTTTTTTGTGGATAGAGTTTTGAAATAATTATTATAAGTTTTATTATAAAATGAAAAGCCACAAATACTCGAATAATTAGGCACTCGTCCATTCAGCGCTGAACTCCTAAAATCTCAATCGAGATTGATTCTCTGAAAACACCGACTGGACATCAAAAAATAAAAAAGCCACAAATACAAGAACATTCGTGCAATCGTGGCTAAATTCTTAAAAGGAAATCTACCTTTATTTCTTAGGAATCTGTTTCAAAATCTCTAAAACAAACTTCCAATATTTTTGAGCTGAAGATATTTGAGCTCTTTCATCTGGAGAATGTGCTCCTTTAATGTTAGGACCAAAACTAATCATGTCCATGTCTGGATAATTCTGTCCTAAAATACCACATTCCAATCCTGCATGGCAAGCAGCAACATGTGCTTTATGTCCATTCATTTTTTCGTATAAATTATCCAAGACTTTTAAAATAGCTGAATCCATATTTGGTTTCCATCCTGGGTAATCTCCTGAAAACTCCACTTCGCATCCGGTTAATTCAAAAGTTGCACGAAGCATGTTGGCTAAATCCCATTTAGAACTTTCTACCGATGAGCGTGTTAAACAACCTATTGTAATTTCGCCATCTTTTACAATTACTCTAGCAATGTTGTTAGATGTTTCTACCAAATTCGGGATATCTGCACTCATTCTATATACCCCATTTAATGCGGCATACAACGCTCTAGTTAAACCTTCCTGAACACCTAAATCCATAATGTTTTTAGGAGTTTCTATTTTAGTTACCACAATGTCCAAATCGGGCTCCATGGTTTTTAGCTCAGTTTTTATCTCATTGGCATAGTCGGCCATTTCCGCTTCAAAAGCTTCTTCGTGCACCGCATCTATAGCAACAATGGCCTTACTTTCTCTTGGAATAGCATTTCTTAAACTACCTCCATCAATTTCAGAAATACGCAAGCCAAAATTCTCAAAACCATCAAATAACAAACGGTTCATTATTTTATTGGCATTACCTAAACCTTCGTGAATTTGCATCCCTGAATGTCCTCCCTGCAATCCTTGTACTACAATAGAAAAGCCTGTTTTAAATTCAGGAGTTTCTTCTTCGGTATAAGTTCTAGTTGCTGTTACATCAATACCTCCAGCACAACCTACACCAATCTCATCATCTTCTTCCGTATCTAAATTCAAAAGAATTTCGCCTTCAAGCAAACCTCCTTTTAAACCCATGGCACCTGTCATTCCTGTTTCTTCATCTATAGTAAACAAAGCCTCAATAGCTGGATGAGGAATAGTGGTGCTTTCTAAAATGGCCATAATAGTTGCCACTCCTAAACCATTATCGGCCCCTAAAGTTGTTCCTTTTGCACGAACCCAATCTCCATCTACATACATGTCGATTCCTTGGGTAGCAAAATCGAAATTAGTGTCAGAATTTTTTTGGTGAACCATATCTAAATGCGACTGCATAACAATAGTTACACGATCTTCCATTCCCGATGTTGCAGGTTTTTTGATAATTACGTTTCCAACCTCATCTTCAATAGTTTCAAGGTTTAATTTTTTACCAAAATCTTTCATAAAGGCAATAACCTGCTCTTCTTTTTTTGAAGCTCTTGGCACAGCATTTAAGTCGGCAAATTTATTCCAAAGTTCTTTTGGCTCTAGGTTTCTAATTTCTGAATTCATCTAATTGTTTTTTGAAAACGCAAAGATACAAATACCTTGCAGGTTTTTAAAGCCTACAGGGAAGAATTACAAACATTTGATTATTTTTGAAGGATGCTTAAAAACCCAAAACCATACATAGCCTTTTCCATAGTTCCATTATTTCTAATAGTGAAACTCTTAAAGCAATTCCCTGAAGTTGTTGAAACCTACTACAGCCTTGGCATTTATCCGTTTTTTTCCAGATTGTTTCGTTATACCTTAGGATGGATTCCATTTTCGTTTGGAGATCTGTTGTATGGAATTGCTATAATATACATACTAAGATGGCTAATTTTAAACAGAAGACGCATTATAAAAGACACCAAGCATTGGTTAATGGATGTTTTTGCAGCCATTTCAATTATTTATTTTGCCTTCCATTTGTTTTGGGCCATGAACTACCACAGACTGCCTTTACATGAAAGTTTACATTTAGAAGCAGATTATTCCACGGAACAATTAATGTTGGTGACTGAAAATTTGATAGAAAAATCGAATGCACTGCATTCCGAATTGGCTAAAAACGATTCCATTAAAATAGATATACCATTTACCAAGAACGAGATTATATCTTTAATTCCAATTGGTTTTAAAGCTTTAGAACAAGAATTTCCACATTTAAAATACCATCCAAAAAGCATTAAAAAATCGTTATTTAGCTTACCATTAACCTTTATGGGTTTTAGTGGTTATTTAAATCCTTTAACCAACGAAGCTCAAATTAATAGTTTGATTGTCCCTTATAGATTTCCTGTGGTTGGATCGCATGAAGTGGCACATCAATTAGGTTATGCCAAAGAAAATGAAGCTAATTTTATAGGTGGATTAGCAGCCATTAATCACCCAAACATTTATTTTAATTATAGTGGATACACATTTTTATTGAAACACTGTTTGATAGAAATTTACAAACGGGATAGCGAACTATATTTCGAAACTTTAAAAACCATAAATAAAGGGATTTTAAAAAACTATCAGGAAACCCAAGATTTCTGGGACAGTTATAAAAATCCGGCTGAACCTCTTTTTAAAAGCACTTATAACAGTTATTTAATTGCTAATAACCAAAAAGATGGCATGGAAAGTTATAGTTATGTTGTTGCTTTAATTGTGAATTATTTTGAAACAACAAGTCTATAAAACCATTCGTTTCAAATTCATTTGAAAAAGCTAATTTTACACATCATGACAAAACAAATAACAAGTAATCAAAACGCTTATATAAAAGAGCTCTTTCAACTTAAAGAAAAATCCAGAGAGCGCAAAAAAACTGGTTTATTTTTAATTGAAGGCGTCCGTGAAATTAGTTTAGCCATTAAAGGAGGCTATATAATTGATACCTTTTTATTCTATCCAGATTTATTTTCCGTAGAGCAGGTAAACAACTTAGGCACTACGCAGCACGGCTCTATAGAAATATCCAAAGAAGTATACCAAAAACTAGCATATAGAGAAACTACTGAAGGGATTATTGCCGTTGTAAAAGCTAAAGAATTTTCGCTTGAAAGCTTAAGTTTTAAAAACACAAATCCTTTAGTTTTGGTTGCCGAAGCTCCAGAAAAACCAGGAAATATTGGAGCGCTTTTACGTACTGCAGATGCTGCCAATATAGATGCTGTAATCATTGCCAATCCTAAAACAGATTTGTACAACCCGAATATCATTCGTTCTAGTGTAGGTTGTGTTTTTACAAACAAAATTGCAATAGGAACAACTTCAGAAATCATTCAGTTTTTGAAGCAAAACAACATTTCAATTTATTGCGCAGCTTTACAAGCAAGAGAAAATTATCATACACAAGATTATACCAAACCAACAGCTTTGGTTGTTGGTACGGAAGCCACCGGATTGAGTAAAGAATGGCTAGATAATGCTTTACAAAACATCATTATTCCTATGCAAGGAGAAATAGACTCTATGAATGTATCTGTTGCTGCTGGAATCCTTATTTTTGAAGCTAAAAGACAGCGAAATTTTCTATAAATATTTCGCAATAAACTAATAACAAAAACTTAAGATTTATGAATCTTGATTTTTAAACATTGAACCTAAAATATTCATGACAGCCACTACCCTATTCTACATCATTATTTCCATAATTATTATAAGCTTTATCATTGATAAAATTCTTGATGCTTTAAACGCAAAACATTTTAATGATGAAGTTCCACTAGAACTCCAAGATGTTTACGATGAAACGGAATACAAAAAATCGCAAGCCTACAAAAAGACCAATTATAAATTTGGATTACTTACTTCCACATTTTCAATTGTTTTAACGCTAGCTTTCTTAATTTTTGATGGTTTTGAATTAGTAGATAACTTAGCTAGAAATTTTTCTGAAAGTCCGATTTTAATCGCTCTTATTTTCTTTGGAATAATTATGATAGGAAGCGACATTCTTTCAACACCATTTTCATACTACAAAACCTTTGTAATTGAAGAGGATTTTGGTTTTAACAAAACCACGAAAAAGACTTTTATATTGGATAAAATAAAAGGCTGGCTCATGTTAGCCCTTGTAGGCGGAGGCATCTTGGCACTTATTATTTGGTTTTATCAATTTGCTGGCAACGATTTTTGGTTATATGCATGGGCTTTAATGACTGTTTTTACAGTGGTCATGAATATGTTTTATGCCAAGTTAATCGTTCCATTATTCAACAAACAAACCCCTTTAGAAGAGGGAGATTTACGCAACAAAATTTCTTCGTACGCAGAAACTGTAGGTTTTAAATTAGACAAGATTTTCGTGATCGACGGTTCCAAACGAAGTACCAAAGCCAATGCCTATTTTTCTGGATTTGGAAGTGAAAAACGGGTTACTCTTTACGATACCTTGATAAACGATTTAGACGATGAAGAAATTGTAGCTGTACTTGCTCATGAGGTGGGACACTATAAGAAAAAACACATCATTTTTAATTTAATTGCTTCTATATTATTAACGGGATTAACACTTTACATTTTATCTATTTTCATTTCAAACCCTTTGCTTTCAAATGCTTTGGGCGTTCAAATTCCAAGTTTTCATATTGGATTAATAGCTTTCGGATTGCTTTATGCACCCATTTCTGAAGTCACCAGTTTAATTATGAATTGTTTCTCGAGAACGTTCGAATATCAAGCAGATAATTACGCAAAAACTACTTACAAAGCTTTGCCATTAATAACATCTCTTAAAAAATTATCAAAAAATAGCTTAAGTAATTTAACCCCTCATAAAGCATATGTTTTTATGCATTATTCGCATCCAACCCTATTGGAAAGAATAAAAAATTTAAAATTATAAGGCGTCTTTCAGAATAAAAAAACTTTTTCTTGTTATTACGAACATAAAATGGGGAAACATCTTATATTTATATAAATATACACCCATTTTAAATCCTCATAACACCATCTATTTTAAGTAAAAGGGTTGTAAATTCATTTCGTTTATACTATTTTTAAATTTATGACAGAACTAGAGCTAGAAAAAGAAAATGTTGCAATTGCCAAAGCTTATAAAGAGTTACTTCGAGTAAGCTACAGAACACTTACGGACGATGATAAAAAGCTTATTCGAAAAGCTTTTGATGTGGCTGTGGATGCGCATAAAGACCAACGACGAAAATCTGGGGAAGCTTATATCTTCCATCCAATTGCTGTGGCTAAAATTGTTGCGCAAGGAATAGGAATGGACGCCACGTCTATTGCTGCTGCGCTGCTTCATGATGTAGTTGAAGACAACGAAAATTATTCCATCTCTGATATTGAACAGTTATTTGGCGAAACCGTTGCCAAAATTGTAGATGGTTTAACTAAGATTTCATCTATAGATACCGAAATGGACGTATCTCTTCAAGCTGAAAATTATCGGCGTATGCTTTTAACCCTGAATGATGATGTTAGGGTAATTATCATAAAAATTGCAGATAGACTTCATAACATGCAGACCATGGAATCCATGCGATCTGATAAACAGATTAAACTCGCTTCAGAAACCCTATATATTTATGCGCCTTTAGCACATAGAATTGGTCTTTATAATATAAAATCCGAGCTTGAAGATCTAGGTTTAAAATATACCGAACCGGAAGTTTACCACGATATCTTAACCAGTATAAAAGACAGTAAAGAAGAGCAAGATGCTTATATAAATGAATTTACAGGCGTAATAAAAACAACTTTAGACAAAGAGAGTTTAGATTATGAAATAAAGGGACGGCCAAAATCCATTTTTTCCATTCGTAAAAAAATGCAAACCCAAGGCGTTTCTTTCGATGAAGTTTACGATAAATTTGCAGTAAGAATTATCTACAAAAGCGAACCTGAAAATGAAAAATTTTTAGCTTGGAAAATTTATTCCATTGTAACCGATCATTTTAGACCCAATCCAACTAGGCTTCGCGATTGGATTTCTTCACCCAAATCCACTGGATATGAAGCTTTGCACATTACTGTTGTTGGTCCAAAAGGTCGATGGGTAGAAGTGCAAATTAGAAGTGAGCGCATGAACGAAGTGGCAGAAAAAGGATTTGCAGCACATTATAAATACAAAGAAGGAACTGAAAAAGATGACAATTTAGATGTCTGGATTTCACGACTTCAAGAAGCTCTAGAAAATCATGAAACCAACGCTGTAGACTTTGTAGAACAGTTTAAACTTAATTTATATTCCAAAGAAATATTTGTATTTACTCCAAAAGGCGAATTAAAATCTTTGCCTAAAGGTGCTACTCCCTTGGATTTTTCCTTTAGCATCCATACCGAAGTTGGAATGAAAACCCGTGGCGCAAAAGTAAACGGCAAATTAGTTCCTTTAAGTCATGTACTAAAAAGTGGAGATCGTGTGGATATTTTAACTTCAGATTCTGCAAAACCCAACTCCAACTGGTTAGATTATGCCACTACTGCCAAAGCTAGAAGCAAAATTAAATCTGCTCTCAAAGAAGACAAGAAAATAATTGCCGAAGATGGAAAAGAAATTCTTCGCAGAAAGCTAAAACAATTAAAAATTACCTTAAACGAAAAGTCAGTTAACGAATTGGTAAATCACTTTAAGTTAAAAACCAGTTTAGACTTATTTTATAGAGTGGGTATTGGAACCATTGATAATACCATGATCAAAGAGTTTGCCTCGTCCAGAAGCAATGCTTTTATGAGTTACATAAAAAATAAAATCTCTCGAAGACCTACACTTACCAAAGAAGATCTTGATAAAGATGAAATTACCTCCAAATACGATTTACTGGTTTTTGGAAAAGAAGGAGAAAAACTGGATTACAAATTTGCCAATTGCTGCAACCCAATTCCGGGCGATCCAGTATTTGGATTTTTAACAATAAATGATGGTTTAAAAGTACATAAACAAAACTGTCCAAACGCTGTAAGCCTACAATCAAATTATGCTTACAGAATTATGATAGCTAGGTGGATAGATTCCTCGCAACAAGAATTTGCAGCCCAAATCATTCTTTCTGGAATTGATAATTTAGGTTTGGTAAACGATATTACCAAGATTATTTCCTCCAACATGCATGTAAACATGAAAAGCTTGAGTTTTCAAAGCGACGACGGCATTTTTTCCGGCAAAATCAATGTAGTTGTGAAAAATAATACCTTACTTAAGAAACTCATGGATAACTTGAAAAAAATTAATGGTATCGATAAAGTATCTAGAGTTTAAAAATTAATGTAAATTTGCCACAGAATTATGAGTTTAAAAACAGATACAAAAAACCAAGAAATTGTAAAAAACGTGTTTACTGCTTTTTTAGAAGAAAACAAGCATCGTAAAACACCAGAGCGTTATGCCATTTTACAAGAGATTTATAATAGCGATGAACACTTCGATATCGAGTCTTTATATCTAAGTATGAAAAACAAAAAGTATCGTGTGTCTCGTGCTACGCTTTATAATACCATAGAAATATTATTGGATTGTGGTTTGGTTAGAAAACACCAATTTGGTCAAAATCAAGCGCATTACGAAAAATCTTATTTCGACAAACAACACGATCATGTTATTTTAACAGATACAGGAGAAGTTATCGAGTTTTGCGATCCACGAATTCAAAGTATCAAAAAAACAATTGAAGAAGTTTTTGACATCGAAATCAAAAACCATTCACTCTACTTTTACGGAAACAGAAAAACAACCAAATAATTTAATTTACAATGGCAGTAGATTTACTACTAGGACTACAATGGGGAGACGAAGGCAAAGGAAAAATTGTTGATGTTCTTACCTCCAAATACAATATTATTGCACGTTTTCAAGGAGGACCAAATGCTGGGCACACCCTTGAATTTGATGGCATAAAACATGTTTTAAGAACCATTCCATCTGGAATTTTTCATAAAGAATCCACCAACGTTATTGGTAATGGCGTTGTTATCGATCCTGTGGTTTTTGTTAAAGAATTAGAAGGTTTAGATCAATTTAAAATCGATTATAAAACCAACTTGATTATTTCCAGAAAAGCACACATCATTCTTCCAACACACAGGTTGTTGGATGCAGCAAGCGAAACTTCAAAAGGAAAAGCTAAAATTGGTTCCACCTTAAAAGGTATTGGTCCAACGTACATGGATAAAACTGGTAGAAATGGACTTCGTGTGGGCGATTTGGAACTATCCGATTGGAAAGAAAAATACCGCGCTTTAGCCAACAAGCATGAAGCCATGATTAACTTCTACAATGTAGACATTCAGTACAATTTAGAAGAAATGGAAGTGGAGTTTTTTGAAGCTGTTGAAGTTTTAAAATCTTTAAAATTCATTGATTCTGAAGAATATTTATACCAAGCACAAAAAGCTGGAAAAACCATTTTAGCTGAAGGTGCCCAAGGTTCTTTATTGGATATCGATTTTGGAACCTATCCGTTTGTTACTTCAAGTAATACAACTGCTGCCGGAGCCTGTACAGGTTTAGGTGTCGCTCCAAACCAAATTGGCGAAGTCTATGGTATTTTTAAAGCCTACACAACACGTGTTGGTTCTGGACCTTTTCCAACTGAGTTATTTGACGAAGTTGGCGCTAAAATGGCTAAAATAGGTAACGAATTTGGAGCAGTAACTGGTCGTGCTAGACGTTGTGGATGGTTAGATTTAATAGCTTTAAAATACGCCTGTCAAGTTAATGGCGTAACTAAATTAATGATGATGAAAGGCGATGTGCTTTCAGGATTTAAAGCCTTAAAAATATGTACCGCTTACAATTATAAAGGTGAAACCATTACGCATTTACCGTATAATATTGAACCAGAAAACCTAGAGCCTATTTACACAGATTTTAAAGGTTGGAAAGAAGATTTAACTAAAATGACAGAAGCGTCCCAATTCCCAAAAGAATTAAACGATTATATCGCTTTCTTAGAAAAAGAATTGGAAATTCCTATTCATTTGGTATCTGTTGGACCAGATAGAAAACAGACTATTTTTAGATAATTTTCTTATGAAATATAATATGAGACCTTTCAAGTTAAAAAACTCGAAAGGTCTTTTCTATTAAAAATATCTTAATGCCACTCAACACAAGATATTTATCATTATTTTTGCCAAAATTTAAGATGTTGCAACAACCAAGTCAGAACTTACTTAGCTTTTTCTTTTGTCTTTTATTCTTAGGCTTCTCTTTTGCCCAAGAACAAAAGCGCATAGAGATTAAATACTCCGGGTTTTTAGAATTTAAAGAAGAGGATGCTCCTGGCTTAAAAGTCATGACTCGGGACGATTCGCAACAAATCCATGTCGTACATGAAGGCGTAAACATGTATTGCGATCAAGCTTTACTTTATAGCAATGACGATTTTATAGAAGCTTACGGCAATGTAAAAATGATTCAGGGCGATACCATTAACATGACCGCCAAATATGTTGAATATAGTGGGAAAACAAAATTGGCTTTTGCCAGTGGCCATGTAGTTCTTACAGAGCCAAATTCCATCTTAACGACAGATACTTTGTATTTTGATCGTGTTAAACAACAATCCTTTTACAAAAGTGGCGGACAAGTTGTGCGCGATTCTTCAGGGACTATTACTAGTAAAATTGGACGCTATTACATGGACGCCAAAAAATACCAATTTGTAAACAATGTGGTTTTAACGCATCCCGATTATAAAATCAATACCAAACACCTGGATTTTTATTCAGAAAGTGGTTATGCTTATTTATACGGACCATCAACCATAGTAACGGACGAGAGTAAAACCTATTGTGAAAAAGGCTTTTACGATACCGAAAACAAAACAGGTTATGGTGTTAAAAAAACAAAGATTGAATACGACAATCGGGTCTTTGAAGGAGATAGTATGTATTTTGACAACAGCAGAAGTTTTGCCTCTGCAACCAACAATATAAAAGTTACAGATACTATAAATAAAAGTATTATTAAAGGGCATTATGCCGAAGTTTACAAAGCTAAAGATTCTGTTTTTATAACAAAAAGAGCCTTGGCCATATCTGTTCAGGAGAAAGATTCCATCTATATTCATGCGGACACCCTTATGATTACTGGAAAACCTGACAAGAGAATTACCAGAGCCTTTAGAAATACAAAGATGTACAAGTCGGACATGAGCGGAAAATCAGATTCTATCCATGTCGATCATTTCACGGGGTTAACGCAACTTATAAATATTTCTAAACTATCGTCCAAAGATGCCTTTGCAGTTAAGCGACGACCAGTTATTTGGAATTTAGAAAATCAAATTACTGGAGACACCATTCATATTAAATCGAATCCAGAAACCGAAAAACTGGATTCTTTAGTCGTTTTTTATGATGCATTTTTAATTAGCAAAGACACCATTAGTGAAGATGGTTATAATCAGATCTCGGGAAAAAGACTTATTGGCCTGTTTAATGAGGAAAACAAATTAAAGCAAGTAGATGTCATTAAAAATGCGGAATCTATTTTTTACGCCAGAAACGAAGAACAGGAACTTATTGGCATAGATAAAGCAAAGTCTGGAAGTATTACCATCTTTTTTACCGATGGAGAAATTGAGCAATACAACCGTTACAATCAAATTGATGCGAAGACTTATCCAGAATTGGAATTTCCAAAAAACGCCAGAAAATTAAGAGGTTTTGACTGGCGCGAAGAGGAACGCCCCAAAAGCGTAGAAGATCTATTTAGCGATGATCCGCCATTAAACCTACCAATTATAAAAGGCTTGGAAGATTATGTGCCACAAGAGGAGTTTTTCGACGAAAGCATGATTGGTCGTATTGAAAAAGCACAAAAAGCTGAAAGACCTTCAATCGAAGCCAATTCACAGGACGAAAAAGACAAAAACAAAAACTTTAAAGCTGGCAGACATGTTCCACAGAATATTATGGATAGTGTCAAGCTAAAAACAGAGAATAGAAAACCCATAAACAAAACTAAAAACGGCTTGATAAAGAAACCAAGCAAATAAAAATGGCCATAGATTTTTTAAAATACCAAGCGCAAACATCACCACATCCATTAGCTATGAAAGTTTCTCATGCTAAGGGTTCATACATTTATGATGTTAACAATAAAGCTTATCTAGATTTTGTAGCAGGGGTTTCCGCCTGTACTTTAGGTCATGGGCATCCAAAAGTAGTTTCGGCCATAAAAGAACAATTGGACAAGTATTTACATGTTATGGTTTATGGAGAATACATCCAAGAGCCTGCCGTAGAACTTGCCAAATTATTGGCTAAGCATTTACCAAACAGTCTAGAAAAAACCTATTTAACCAATTCTGGGACAGAGGCTATAGAAGGTGCTTTAAAATTGGCTAAACGCGCTACTGGCAGAAGTGGAATTGTTTCGGCAAAGTACGCTTATCATGGCAGCACCATGGGATCTATGAGTATTATGGGCTTTGAAGAACGTAAAAGAGCTTTCAGACCTTTATTGCCTGATGTATCTTTTATTGAATTTAATAACGAAGAAGATTTAACCAAAATAACAAAAAAAACAGCTTGTGTGGTTTTAGAAACCATCCAAGGTGGCGCTGGATTTATTGAGCCTAAAAATCAATATTTAGAAAAAGTAAGAGAACGCTGCAATAAAGCTGGAGCACTCTTAATTTTAGATGAAATTCAACCAGGAATCGGTAGAACCGGAAAACTATTTGGTTTTGAACATTATAATTGCGTACCAGATATTTTGGTAACTGGAAAAGGCTTAGGTGGTGGTATGCCAATTGGTGCCTTTACAGCCTCAACCGAGTTAATGGATCTATTACAGGACAATCCAAAATTAGGACATATAACAACCTTTGGTGGACATCCAGTAATTGCAGCGGCAGCTTTAGCCACTTTAAAAGAAGTAACAAAAAGTAATTTAATTGTACAAACCCTTGAAAAAGAGCAGCTGTTTAGAAAACATTTAGTACATCCATTAATTTTAAGTGTCCGTGGAAAAGGCCTCATGCTTGCTGCCATAACCCCTTCCGCAGATATAACAAACGAACTTATTTTGGCATGTCAAGACGAAGGGCTCATCCTGTTTTGGTTACTTTTCGAACCTAAAGCCATTAGAATAACACCTCCTTTAACCATTTCCAATGAAGAAATCGTGAAAGGATGTCAAATAATCCTGAAAGTTTTAGATAAAATACAGTTAAAACACAGCTAGCCAATCGACTGACAATCAGGCGATCAAGCGAATTAATTAAAAAGTGTTCATTACTTTGTTCAAAAGATTTGAACGATTTTATTATAAAAATCAAATAGTACGTTACATTTAGTACTATAAACCTTATAAATGTGCTTATGGAGTTTAGTCCCAATGACAATAATAATTTACCATTAACAAAATTTGAATCGATGTTAAAAACGAATCATATTTTGTTTTTCGACTCGGAAGAATTTGAGAATATCATTCATCATTATTTAACCTTGGGTAAAATTTCATTGGCAAAAAAGGCCATAAAATTAAGCTTGCAACAACATCCCGATTCGATCACGCTAAAACTCTTTAAAGTTGAAGTTTTAGTTTTTGAAGACAAACTAAATGAAGCAGATTTATTACTCAACGAGCTTTACGATTTAGAACCAAACAACGAAGAAATCTATATTCAAAAAGCAAATATCTTCTCAAAAAGAGACAATCATAAAAAAGCCATTCACGTTTTAAAACAAGCCTTAGAACTTACGGACGACGTTCAAGACATCTACTCGTTAATAGGTATGGAGTATTTATTCTTGGATCAATTTGAAGAAGCCAAGTACTATTTTATTAAATGTATGGAAGAAGATACTGAAGATTATTCTGCTTTATACAACTTAATTTATTGTTTTGAATTTCTAGACCAACAAGACGAGGCTATCGAATATTTAAATGAATTTTTAAATAGAAATCCTTACAGTGAAGTTGCTTGGCATCAATTAGGAAAACAATACTACGCCTTAAAGGCTTACGACAAGGCATTGACTGCATTTGATTTTGCTATTATTTCTGATGACACTTTTGTTGGCGCTTATTTAGAAAAAGGAAAGGTTTTGGAAAAACTAAAACGTTATGAAGATGCTTTAGAAGCTTATTCCTTTACATTAGAATTGGACGATGCTACCTCATTTGCTCTTTTACGAATTGGACATTGTTACGAAAAACTGGAGCAGGACAAATTGGCCATCCAGTATTATAAAAAAACAATAAAAGAAGATCCTTTACTAGACAAGGGTTGGATAGCCATTACAAAATATTATAATAAAAAAGGAAACTTTAAAAAATCACTTTATTACATCAATAAAGCCATAAATATCGATTCTGAAAATATGGCTTATTGGAAATTGTATGCCCAATTAAACTTTAGGCTCAATTTCTTGGAAGAAGCCGAACGAGGTTACAAAAAAGCTCTAGATCTAGGAAACTACGAATTAGAAACCTGGTTGGTAAGAGGCGACATTTTATTAAAGCTTGGCGAACCAGAAGCAGCCATCTTAAACTTTATACAAGCGTCTGAATTTTATCCTGAAAACGCCGAAATCGAATATCGTTTAGCTGGTTTATACTTTAGTCTAAACGAAATCGAAAAAGGAGAATATCACTTAAAAAACGGTTTGGATTTTAATATGGAATACGCCTTCATTATAGAAGAGCTTTTTCCGAAAGTTTATAAAAAACGACGAATTAAAAACTTGCTTAAATCCAAGTAATAGCAAAAACGTCTAACTTAAATTATATACCTTTGGTTTTCTATTTTCAAACTAAACATGCAAAGACGTTTTAAAGATTATTTTCTCATCACATTAAAAGGGGTCGCCATGGGTGCGGCCGATGCCGTTCCAGGAGTATCTGGAGGAACCATTGCACTTATTTCCGGCATTTATCAAGAGCTTATTTCCACAATAAGCAACATTAACATATCCTTGTTGAAAACGCTTCGTACTCATGGATTTAAAGCGTTTTGGAAAGAATTAAACGGCAATTTTATTCTGGCACTTTTAATAGGAATTTTAACAAGTTTCGTAACGTTTATGCGTTTGGCCAAGTATTTAATTGAAACACATCCTGTTTTAATTTGGTCTTTCTTTTTTGGATTAATCATAGCTAGTATTTTCTTTGTAGCCAAACAAATCGACAAATGGAATGTGGCAACATTTATTGCTTTAATTCTTGGTGCTTTTATAGCTTATTACATAACCACTTTGCCTTCTATGGCTAGCAATAGCAATCCTCTATTTTTATTTATAGCTGGAGCCATAGCCATTTGCGCCATGATTTTGCCTGGAATTTCAGGATCCTTCATTTTAGTTATTCTTGGCGCCTATAAAACTTTAAGCGATGCCATAAACGATTGGGATTTTAAGCGAATTGCTATTTTTGGAGCTGGAGCCGTCGTTGGTTTATTGAGTTTTAGTAGGGTTTTAAAATGGCTGTTTAAACATTATCAAAACACCACTTTGGCCTTGTTAACAGGTTTTATTTTTGGTTCATTAAATAAAATTTGGCCTTGGAAAAAATCGATTTCCGTTTTAAATGATATTACTGGTGAAGCTCAGTCCTTATCTAAGATAACCGATTTAGGAACTCTAGCCGTATACCAGCAACAAATCAATAATTTTGAATCGTATAAGGTTGTTACCGAAGAAAGTGTGTCGCCTTTTGTTTATACGTCTATAAATAATGGGGTAAGTTCTCAATTAATCCCAGCCTTAACTCTAATAATTGTCGGATTTTTAACTATTTTTATTCTAGAGAAGATAGGTAATAAAAAAGCATAATGCAGAGTACAAGGACATTTACTGATAAATTATTCCTGGTTTTAAAAGGGCTTGGAATGGGAGCTGCAAATAAAGTTCCTGGTGTATCTGGCGGTGTTGTGGCTTTTGTAGCTGGATTTTACGAAGAATTTATTTATTCCTTGCAAAAAGTAAATGGAAAAGCTTTTAAACTTCTAATTAATGGTCGTTTTAAAAGCTTTTATCAATATATAAATGGTCGTTTCTTAAGCTTGCTGTTCTTTGGAATGATAGTTAGCTATTTTAGTATTTCAAAATTATTGGATTATTTAATTAAACATTACGAACTCTACGTTTGGAGCGTTTTTTTTGGAATGATTATTGGCTCAATTTATTATATAAGTAAAGATTTTGAAGATTGGAATTATAAAACCTATACCTCATTAAGTATCGGAATTATTTTAGGTTTAAGCATTAGTTTTTTAGATCCAGCAACGGAAAACGACAATCTCTTCTTTGTTTTCTTTTGCGGGATTATTAGTGTTTCTGGAATGACACTTCCAGGCTTTTCAGGGTCTTTTATTCTCATAATTCTAGGAAATTATGTATTACTCTTAGTCGACTCGGTAAACGCCTTGTACGATACCTTTGCCGAAATGATAACTGGCGATTTTAGTTTTATCCACAATCAGGAACGATTAAGAATGATAAAGGTTCTGGCTGTATTTACAATTGGTTCTGTGGTTGGCTTAGTAACTTTTTCGCATATTTTAAACTATATTTTAAAACATTACAAAAGTATTACTATATCAGCAATAATAGGTTTTATTGTAGGATCGCTTGGTGTGGTTTGGCCTTGGAAAAAAACAATTTTTAAAATGAATACTGAGGGACAATATATATTAGACTCTTCAGGCCGTACCATTATTGAAAATTACACACGCTACATTCCTGAACTTCATACAGACACATATTTTGCGATAGCATATATTATTTTAGGTATTTTAATAGTTCTTGCGCTAGAAAGATATGGACGAAAAACCCGTCAAACCAATGGATAAATTTGGTCTTATAGGAAAAAATATTTCGTATTCCTTCTCAAAGGAGTTTTTTAGGAATAAATTTCAAGATGAAGGTATTTTAAATGCTTCTTATGAGAATTTCGATATTCAAAATATAGAGGAATTTTTAGAAATATTAAAAATCCATCCCAATTTAAAAGGTTTAAATGTAACCATTCCTTATAAAGAATCCATTATACCATTCTTAGATGAAATGGATGAAAAAGCTGCAAAAATTGGAGCAGTAAATACCATTAAGATACTTGAAGACGGAAAATTAAAAGGGTACAACACCGATTATTACGGGTTTTCAAAATCCTTGGAACCGCATTTAAAACCAATACATAAAAAAGCATTGATTTTAGGCACAGGTGGTGCCAGCAAAGCTATTAAATATGCTTTGGAAGAACTCCAAATAGAAAGTGCTTTTGTTTCTAGAAATCCTTCAAAAGAAACAGTTTTCACATACAATTCCTTAACCGAAAGCATTATAGAAAAACATCAAATAATCATCAATTGCACACCCTTAGGAACCTATCCAAATATAGATGAATGTCCTTATATTCCTTACCAAGCTATTTCCAATTCACACATACTATTCGACCTAATCTACAATCCAAAAGAAACAAAATTTTTACAGTTAGGGAAAACTGAAAATGCCATTTGCTTAAATGGTTTAAACATGCTTATCTATCAGGCAAATAAAGCTTGGGAAATTTGGAACGTATAAACCCTTCTGGGAAATAAATAAAATCGGTAAGCCTTTGTAAATATTACAGTTGTTAGTATCTTTAACGCTATAGTATTTTTACGAACCATAACATTTTAAAAATGTCAGAGCAAGATAACCTGCATGAAGCAGACGGAAAGAAAGAATTAGCAGTTTCAGTTGAAAACCAAGAAGATTCTACAACAAAACAAGAAGTTACACCAGAAATTGAAGAGACAGAAAACGACGATAAAGTAATTTCTGAAATTGAAGAATCAAATGCTGAAGACGCTGAAGATGAAGGCAGTATAGACAGACATAGCATAGACAAAAAAGACTATGAAAAAATGTCTCTTGAAGCTTTGGCAGACGAGTTGGAGCAGTTGGTGAAAAATCAAAAAGTTCAAGCTATAAAAACTCATGTTGAAGAGATAAGAAGCGAATTTAAATCGAAATTCAGCACACTTTTAGACGAAAAGAAAGAAGAGTTTTTAAACGAAGGCGGAAATGAAATTGATTTTTACTACTCCAACCCTACTCAAAATCGTTATAAAGATGCCATTAAAGAGTATCGTTCAAAACTAAATACACATTATAAGAGTTTGGAAAAAAGTTTAAAGGAAAACTTGACCGAACGTTTGGAAATAATTGAAGAAATTAAAGGTTTAATTAATGTTGAAGAAAACATAAATACCACCTACAAATACTTCAAAGACTTACAAGAAAGATGGCGTCATGCTGGACCAATTCCAAGAGACAAATACAATAATGCTTGGAACACGTACCACCATCATGTAGAGATTTTTTATGATTTCTTACATTTAAATCGCGATTTACGCGACTTGGATTTCAAGCATAATTTAGAACAAAAAACCAAAATAATTGAACGTGCTGAAGAATTAACACAGGAAGACGATTTAAACAGAGCCTTTAGAGAGTTACAAGTTTTACACAAAATGTGGAAAGAAGAACTTGGACCAGTTGACAAAGAATATAGAGAAGATATTTGGAAACGTTTTAAGGCAGCAACCAAAAAAATTCACGACAAACGCCAGGTATATTTTGATCAACTTGATCAGGAATACGAAAAAAATCTAGACACCAAAAAAGCCATTATAGAAAAAATAAAAGTGTTAGGGGAAAAAGGTGCTAAAACCCACAACGAATGGCAGAAGAAAATTAAAGAAATAGATGTTTTAAGAAACGAATTCTTCGAAGTAGGAAAAGTTCCAATTAAAGTAAATGAAGCTACTTGGGCATCCTTTAAAACGGCTGTTAGAAACTTTAATAAAAAGAAAAACTCCTTCTATAAGGATCTGAAAAAAGATCAATACGACAATCTTCAGAAAAAACTGGATTTAATAAAAATTGCTGAAGACAATAAAGACAGCGACGATTTCGAAGTAACTACCCCTTTGATGAAAATGATTCAAAGCGATTGGAAAAAAATTGGTCATGTACCAAGAAAAAACAGCGACAAAATCTGGAATCAGTTTAAAGCAGCTTGTAACCATTATTTTGATAAAATAAATGAAGCTAAAAACGAAGCCAATAAAGAAGAAATAGAAGCTTACGAAGCCAAAGTTAAGTTATTGGAGGAAATAAAGAATCTAGAACTCTCTGGCAATAAGGAAACCGATTTAGAAACTATAAAGAAACATATAGATCATTGGAAAACCATTGGAAATGTACCTTCCAACAAAAGGTATATTGAAGGGAAATTAAATAAAACACTTGACGCTTATTTTAAAAGTTTAAAATTAAACAAAACCGAAGCCGAACTTATCAAATTCGATAACAAATTGGAGGTTTTAAATAATTCTGAAGATTCCAGACATCTAGATAATGAACGCTCATTTATAAGTAAAAAAATTAATGAGGTTAAAGCTGAAATAAATCAGTTGGAAAATAATCTACAGTTCTTTACCAACGTAGACGAAAACAATCCTGTGGTTAAAGAAGTTCTAGACACTATTAAAAAACACAAGGACACGTTAGCACTTTGGAAAACAAAACTTAGAAAGATTAAGGAGTTGTATTAAAATATACAAATAGCTTTAAAATATTAAATCCTATTTATTGAATGAAGTATAAACTTCTTCGTAAATAGGATTTAATCTAACTAAACTAACTAAACAGTTACTTTTTTCCCAACTAAAAAATAACCTACTTATTTTATGAATGGCTCTTTAAAAGGTAAGAACTTAAGCTATTAATCTACTACTTATGAAAAGAAAATAGCCATTCAATTATTATATATACGCACAGAACATTCTTTTGGACTTCCAGATCTATAAAAAGCTTGAATTTTCTTTCATATTTTTAAAAAACAACAGTTTAAAATCTATGATTTTCAATTACTTTATGTTTTGAGACAACTTGGCTTCTTCCCAAAAAAAATCCATTTCACTCAAGGTCATGTCTTTTAAATCTTTGTTTAAAGATTTTGCCTTAGCTTCTAAATACTGAAAGCGTTTTGAGAATTTCTTATTGGTTCTTTCTAAAGCATTTTCAGGATTGATCTTTAAAAATCGGGCATAATTAACCAGAGAGAACAACACATCACCAAACTCATTTTCCATAGCATCCATATTGCCATTTTCAACTTCTTGTTTAAATTCGCTTAACTCCTCCTCTACTTTTTCCCAAACTTGATTTGGTTCTTCCCAATCAAAACCAACCCCAGCTACTTTATCTTGGATTCTACTAGCTTTCACCAATGCAGGCAAGCTTTTTGGGACGCCTTCCAACACACTGGACTTTCCTTCTTTTAGCTTTAATTTCTCCCAATTTCGTTTTACATCTTCTTCATTTTCAACAATTACATCGCTATAAATATGTGGATGCCTAGATATCAACTTATCGCAAATACTATTACACACATCCGCGATATCAAAATGTTTGGTTTCGCTTCCAATTTTAGAATAAAACACGATATGCAATAAAACATCGCCTAATTCTTTTTTCACTTCTTCCAAATCCTTATCCAAAATAGCATCGCCCAATTCGTAAGTTTCCTCAATGGTTAAATGTCTCAAACTTTCCATGGTTTGTTTTCTATCCCAAGGACATTGTTCGCGCAATTCGTCCATTATAGTTAATAAACGGTCAAAAGCTTTTAGTTGATTTTCTCTAGAGTTCATTTGTACTTTTTTTATAAAATTACACTTTTAATAGGATTGATTCCCGATATAAAACAAAAAAATCCAGCCATTTGAGCTAGATTTTTTGTGTTTTATTAAATGGAAAATATTTTATTCTTCTTCGTCAGAAACAGTTGCATCTACTTCAAAATCCAACATATCATGTTTTTGAAGTAAGTTATACCACTGAATTACCTTTTTTATATCGCTAGGATACACACGATCCTCATCATAATCTGGCAAAATTTCAAAGAAATATTCTTCTAAAACATCGTTATTGTCTTTATGACTAATAGGTGTTGCTTTTCCACTTTCTTTTTCTTTAATTTTACTAAGAACCTGGCGTAAAGGAACTTCTTCCGTTAAGGTATAAATTGCTATTTCGCTTAATACACTAACATTTTGATGAATGTTTACAGACAATCTTTTTTTATCTAATAGAGATTCTGCAATAAATCCACCACGAGTTTGTGTAATTAATTTATACAATCCCGGTTTTCCTGAAATGGCCAATACTTTTTCTAAACTCATAATTTCTTTTTAAGGAGCGCAAATATGCTACGTTTGTTATACTAAAACAAATATTATCGTTTCTTTTTTTGATTTGGAAAACGCATTCTATAATCGACGCTAATTTTTCCTTTGGAAATATTTATTAATTTACTTTTTATTAGGCGTTTTTTTAAGACAGAAAGTTTATCTGTAAATAAAACCCCTTCTATATGGTCGTATTCATGCTGAATAACACGAGCAATTAAACCGTCGAAATGCTCTGTGTGCTTTTCGAAATTTTCATCTTGATATTCTATGGTTATACTAGGTTTTCTAAACACATCTTCCCTAACGTCTGGAATGCTCAAACAACCCTCGTTAAAAGCCCATTCATCGCCCGCTTCATGAGTTACTTTCGCATTAATAAACGTACGCTTAAACCCTTTCAAGGCCGCTTGTTCTTCAGGAGTTAACTCTTCGTCTTCAGCAAATGGAGACGTATCCACGACAAATAATCTTATTGGCAAACCAATTTGAGGTGCTGCTAACCCAACACCAAAAGCGGCGTTCATGGTTTCGTACATGTTATCAATAAGTTCCGACAATTTCGGGTAGTCTTTGGTAATCTCCTCTCCAGATTTTTTTAAAACAGGATCGCCATAAGCTACAATAGGTAATATCATTTTGTTCTTTTTGAGAAATTCGTTGCAAAAATACAATCTTTAATTTAGATACATAAAAAAACTCCCCTTATATAAGGAGAGTTTTTATTAATATTTTTTTGAGACTTTAAACAGTTAACAGATTTTACTTTTATCTGCAACAAAAAACAAATCGACTTCGCCCTTTAGTTTAGCGTTGATTTTGGTGTTTAGAATATCTCTTTTCTTGGCAGCAAAATCTAAATTTGAACTTGGCATGCTTGTTATTAAAGTTTCTAAATGCGTATTGAAGTTAACTACTTCTGATTGCGCGTTCACTTGAAAACTCGACAAAAAAGCAATAAAGATTAAGGTTATAAATGATCTCATGTTAAATAGTATTAATTAATAGCAGGACAAATATAGCCGCACAAAACACTATAAAAAGAATAAACTTGTTGAAACCCAATGTAAAATCGTTAATATGACAAAGGCCTGTATTTCATCGATAAACGTACAGTCCTAAAACCTTTAAAAATGACTTTCTATCTAATAACAACGATCGCTACTCTCTGAAATAAAGTGTTTTAAGATGACATATTAATATTTAAAACTAAAAAGCATTAAGAAAGGAAGCTTTGAAATTCAGTTTTATAATCAAAAGCAAGAACCTCTAAACTTCATCCAGTTACTTGGAGAATAAGTAATTTTGAAGTATTAAGGTGGCACTAATCTGATCTACCAATGCCTTATTTTTACGTTTCTTTTTGGATAAACCACTATCTATCATGGTTTGAAACGCCATTTTTGAAGTAAACCTTTCGTCCACACGCTCGATGGGGATATTAGGAAAGGATATTTTTAATTTTTCTAAAAACGGAACAATAAGTGCTTCACTTTCCGAAGGCTCATTATTCATTTGTTTGGGTTCTCCAACAACAAATAGTTCTACATTTTCCAAAGCTATATATGCTTTTAAAAACGCTAATAAGTCAGATGTAGCAACCGTTTCAAGTCCTGATGCAATTATTTGCAACTCGTCTGTAACAGCAATTCCTGTTCTTATTTTTCCGAAATCTATAGCTAATATTCTTCCCATATTCATTTCCCGTACTAACGTGAATCTTATAATGCAAAGGTACTATATTTAAAAGAAAATACTTCCCAGCTAATTTCATTTTCAGAAACAAAAAACAACATGAATTTTGAATAATTAGCCCTGAAAGATTTCAATTATAGCTTTATCTTTGTGAATCGTATTATTAATTAACTTGAAATTACTCTTTCCTGTTTGACAACAGGCTAGCTTGAAAAAAATATTATGAAACAACTTCAACAAATTATAGAAAATGCTTGGGACGACCGAAGCCTTTTAACAGATAAAATTACCATAGACTGTATTAGAAATGTCATCGGCTTATTGGACGAAGGCACCTTACGAGTTGCAGAACCAACTCCTAAAGGCTGGCAAGTTAACGAATGGGTCAAGAAAGCTGTGGTTTTGTATTTTCCTATTCAAAAAATGGAAACTTTTGAAGTTGGTATTTTTGAATATCACGATAAGATTCCTTTAAAAACCGGATATGCAGATAAAGGCATTCGCGTGGTACCACATGCCGTAGCCAGATATGGTGCTTATATTTCTAAAGGTGTTATTTTAATGCCTAGTTATGTAAACATTGGTGCTTATGTAGATGAAGGAACTATGGTGGACACATGGGCAACCGTTGGTAGTTGTGCTCAAATTGGGAAAAACGTGCACTTATCTGGTGGAGTTGGAATTGGTGGTGTTTTAGAACCTTTACAGGCGGCCCCGGTTATTATTGAAGATGGTGCATTTATTGGTTCTAGATGTATTGTGGTAGAAGGTGTTCGTGTAGAAAAAGAAGCAGTTTTAGGGGCAAATGTTGTTTTAACCATGAGCACAAAAATTATAGATGTTACTGGAGATGAACCTGTAGAAATGAAAGGTGTTATCCCAGCGCGTTCTGTTGTAATTCCTGGCAGTTATACCAAAAAATTTCCTGCTGGAGAGTTTCAAGTGCCTTGTGCTTTAATTATTGGAAAACGTAAAGAAAGTACCAATAAAAAAACATCGCTTAACGATGCTTTACGTGAATATGATGTGGCAGTATAAGTTTAATACACTGACAAGTAATATCATTTAAAAAACTAAATTCCAAAATTCATTTAACTTAAAATGGATTTTGGAATTTTTTTATTCAGATTTGAATTTCATCTTTCTACCTGAACGTCTTAATTTCTTGCTATTTATTTTCTTTCGAAACCCTCGACTGTGTTTCAACATCAAACTATAAGTTTCTTCGTAAGATGTATTATATAACTTTGAATAGGTTTCGGACATAACCTTCACCATGGTTTTAGACAACCATAAACGTCTAAAATTATGCATGCGCTTATTAAAATCCATGGTTTCAAAACGCATCCGGTTTAAATCTATTAAGTAGAAATCGTATTTGTTTTCAGATTTTTTAACAATTAACGTGTTTCCTGGAGAATGATCTAAAAAGTTAATGTTGTTTTCATGTAACTTAAACGTGAAAGCTGTGAACTGTTGCAGAATCTCTTTTCTGTTAGGAAATTGAGGTTGGTGGATTAAATCCCGAAAGTCGAAATCGTAAGTAACATGTTTACTAATATAATAACTCGTTGTAAGTCCAAAAATATTCGTGTTTTCAATATATGCTATAGGAAAAGGGGTTAAAATATTGCAAGCAATTAGTTTATTAGCATACTCAAAAGACCGTTTAGCCTTTGATTTTCGGATATACTTATACACAAAACTATTAAAGACATTAGGCTTTTTAAACGATTTAACGTTGATGGCTTCGCCTTTTACTTCAAATTGCTTGATAACATTTCGTTGTCCAATAGTTACAGCTTCACCAGAAGTTTCAAAATCTTCGATAATAGATTGTAACTCTTTGTTTAATTGCTGATATTGAAAATGTAAATGTATGATTATATTTGCGTTTTGAGATTTCTCAAAGATATGTTAATTGATATTTTAATAAAAGTAGAAAATACAATACTTTGCAGTTAATATATTTTAAATAAAAAGAGATTCCTAGTTTTCTAGGAACTGCTATGGAAAAAATACTTGTTATACAAAATAAGCGAATTGGAGATGTTTTAATAGCTTCAGTTATTGCCCAAAATATGAAAAAAATCTTTCCAGAAAGTCAAATTGATTTTTTGGTCTACGATTATACCATTGGGGTTATTGAAAATCATCCAGATATTGATAATATTATTGAAATTAACGATAAGGAACTAAAAAAACTAGGCAATTTAAAACAGCTTATTCAAACCATAAGAAAGAGAGAATATGACATTATTTTCGACCCATATTCGAAACTTCAAAGCCGACTTGTTTGTTATTTTTCCAAAGCTCCAATTAGAATTGGTTTTCAAAAAAGAGGCAAAAACCCACCTCTAAAATTTTACACGCATAACATCCCGTTTTTAAAAGAAAAAACAAAAATTTGTGGAAAGGCTATTGAGGATCGTGTAAATATGGTGACATCGGTGTTTACCTTACCAGAAAAACAAATTGATTATGAGCCGAAAATTATTTTAACCGAGGCAGAACAGCAATACAATAAACTGGAAAAATACGATAAGCCCTTTATCATGCTCGGCATTTTGGGTAGTACACCTCAAAAATCTATGCCTTACGAATATATAGTTGATTTGATAGATTTTATTACCGATAATTATCAAGTAAATGTGCTTTTCAATTATGCGCCACATCAAAAAGATGATGCCTTAAGTATTTACAAGGATTGCAAAAACAAAGACAACATTATTATAGATATTTATGAAGATAGTATTCGCGGTTTTATCACACTAATGAATAAATGTGAACTTTTAATTGGAAATGAAGGTGGTATTGTACACATTTCAAAAGCTTTAAACAAACCTACTTTTACAATATTTTCACCCTATGTTATGAAAGATCATTGGGCTAGTTTTGAGGATGGCAAAAAACATGCTTCTATTCATTTATTAGAAGAAAAACCAGAACTATATAATGAAAACAGCGTGGAAAACAGACGTAAAATTGAAGCAGACCCAAGCTTTATGTACAAGCAATTAACACCAGAATTAATATTACCTAAACTAAAACAGTTTTTATTAATTAATCTAAAAAAATAAGGCATGAATATTTTAGATAAGTTTCATAATTGGAGAAGAAAACAACGTTGGGATAGGCAATATAAAAATGGCCGTTGGAATAGCTTGAAAAATCCAATTGAAGCATCTCGATATCATACTATTAAAGATTTTATAATTACTTATGGTAAAGACCAACCAAGCATTTTAGACTTAGGTTCTGGCGAAGGCGTTTTAAACGAATATTTAGAGTTAAATTCTTACGATTATTTTTTAGGAATGGATTTTTCTAAAGTTTCTATTGAAAAAGCCAAAACGAAAAAATTTCCAAATTCCGATTTTATAACAGCAGATATTCATAGTTATACTCCTAAAAGAAAATATGATGTTATAATATTTAATGAAGCCTTTTATTATGTTCAAGAATCTGAAAAAGAAAACGTTCTAAACCGCTTCCTTAGTTATTTAGAAGACAATGGCATTCTAATTGTTTCAATATATCGAGAAGGATCGACTTGCTGGGAATATTTTAATAATCTGCTACAACTAAATCATAAAGTTGTAACTACAAATCAAGAAAAAACCTATTGGAAAATAGGTGTATATAAAAAATAAGTTCTTGTTATTTTTTTACAATCCCGAAATCGGTCCAAGTTTTTTGCTTTGTTTTGGTCGTCTTTCTAATGGCTAAATTTTTATTAATGGACTCCTGATTTTTATAACCTCTAGGATGATCTAAATGAATACAAACAGCACTATATCTAATTTGTTTTCCTTTTAATCCCAAATTCATTAAGCGTTCACCCAATTCTCTATCTTGTCCACCATATTGCATGCGTTCGTCGAAACCATTAATTGCAATAATATCTTTTTTCCAACCAGAGGCATTATGTCCATTCCAACTTGCATTGGTTGGTGTAATAGCATTTAAAAACCAAGATTTAAACCCTTTAGCGGTTAATTTATTGTTTTTAAAAGATGGTTTTAAACCTTGGGATTTTAACCATTTTAAATTAAAACAATCCCCATTTAATATAGACTCTTTGGTAATAGCTTTAGAAATATCCATGGGCAACATAAAATAACCCCCAGATAAGAAATAACCTATTTCTCGTTCTCTAAAATGTATCTCAACAAAATCTTCTCTTGGAATACAATCGCCATCAGACATTAAAATATAATCTGCTTGACACTTTACAATGGCTTTATTTAAAATTTGTGATTTTTGAAATCCGTTATCCTCGTGCCAAACATGAGTAATGGGATAAAACATCTCTTTTTTAAAGGCCTCAATAAGATCTATGGTCTCTTTCTTAGAGCCATCGTCTGCAATAACAACCTCGAAGTTTTGATAAGTTTGATTGTTATATCCATGTAACACTTTCGCCAACCACTCAGGAGAATTATACGTACTAATTATTACAGAAATGGATATTTCGCTCATCAATTTATTGTTTTACAAAGCAAAGATAAACATAATTCGGGTATTTATTTTACGGGCGGTTTCACTATTTTTTTATAGATTTAAGACTCTTTAAAGTCTTAATTTAAAGTGATGAAAAGGATTTATAAAAACCTATAAAAGTTAAATACAAGCCTTTTTCCAAAATCAATTAAAAATCGTAATTTTGATGCTTTAACTCCTATGAAAAAACTATCTGTCATCATTCCAACTTACAATGAGGAAGCTTATTTAAAAAATGCGCTTCTTTCGGTTTCTTTTGCCGATGAAATTATTGTGATAGATTCTTTAAGCACAGATAAAACTGTAGAAATAGCCGAAGCCTTTGGTTGTAAAATTTTAAGTAGAAAATTTGATAACTTTTCCAATCAGAAAAACCATGCGCTCCAATATGCTACTGGAGAATGGGTTTTATTTATTGATGGAGACGAACGTATTACCTACAAGCTAAAGCAAGAAATTCTAGAAGCTATAGACTCTGGAAAACATGCTGGATACAAGCTTAACTTTCCGCATTTTTATATGAATCGGTTTTTATACCATCATAGCGATAACGTAACTAGATTAGTCCTTAGAGAAAAATGTCGATTTGAAGGTTCCGTTCACGAAAAACTCATTGCAGATGGTAGTATAGGAAAGCTTAAAAACCCCGTTTTGCATTTCACCTATAAAGGTTTGATGCATTATATAAGCAAAAAAGACAGTTATGCCTGGTTTCAAGCAGAACAACTTTTAAATAAAGGTAAGAAAGCTACCTATTTTCATTTAGTCTTTAAACCCTTCTATCGCTTTTTTAGTAGTTATATTTTACGTGGTGGATTTCTGGATGGCATTCCAGGATTGGCCGTTGCCAGCATTAATGCTTACGGCGTTTTTTCAAGATATGTCAAGTTAATGCTCCTTCAAAAAGGAATGAGATAAGCGTTTAGAAAAACAGTTTTCCAAACTTCAATTTTCGTTTAAAAGTAACCAAACTCATGTCTCCTTTTATATCCAAACGCTGAATTTCGTAATTATTTTTTAAAGGGAATCTATTCACTCTATTTCCAATTCGCAAGCCATAAGCTATCTTGTTTTTCTGCAATAAATCGAAAAACTGTACTTTCTCTTCTCCTTTTCTAGGAAATTTCCCATAAGGATAAGCCAAGGTATTATGCACTTCTAAATTATTTTCAGTTATAAATTCTTGGCATAAATCAAAATCTTCCTGAATGTCTTCAATCGACATTTCATGGTATTTTTTATGCGAAAAACTGTGTAAACCTAGTTCGATAACTTCAGAATCTAATGACTGTAATTGTGCAACAGACATGATTTTTTCGTTATTCTTGTTCCATGAGTCTGTTTCGTTTACATATTTAAATGGCACAAAAAAGCAGGCCTTTAAACCATATTTTTTCAACAAAGGATAAGCCAATTCCAATTGATTCACATAGACATCATCAAAAGTGATAATAACAGCTTTCTTCGGAAAATCTGTCGATTTCTTTATGTCTTGTAAATCTTTAAAATGAAGCGATTTATAGCCTTTTTCTTGTAAGTAAGCAAATTGTTCTTCCAATTTAGAAGCAGCAATAGTTAAGTCTTTACTTTCTCGAAGATTCGCGCTCACACTATGATACATTAAAATAGGAAGTTTTGGCATAGCTGTATATAATTAAATAAAATCTGAGTAAATTGATTACTTTTGAAACAAATATATAAAGGGATTAGCAATATATTTGATAAATCTGAAATTTTATAAATGATAAGCGCTTTAGCTATAACCTACAACGAAGAATCTAACATTGAAAGCTACATAAAAAGCTTGTCCTTTGCTGACGAAATTATCATTGTGGATTCTAATAGTACGGACAATACAGTTGCTTTGGCGAAAAAACACAAGGTTACAGTTGTTGAGCGGGCATTTGATAATTTTTCGAATCAAAAAAACCATGCTATTTCATTAGCTAAACACGACTGGGTTGTATTCTTCGATTTAGATGAAAAAATCTCTGAACCTCTAGCCAAAGAAATCGTTTCAATAGTAAATTCTGAAAATCCGTTAAAAGCATATAAGGTAAAGCGCAACTTTATATTTATGGGCAAACGCTTAAAATATAGTGGCTTCCAAACGGATGAAGTGATTAGGTTATTTAATAAGAATTACTGTAAATACAATGGAAATTCCGTGCATGAAACCATTCAAACTTCAGAAAAAACAGGACTTTTAAAAAACACCTCAGATCACGACACCTATAAAGGGTTTGATAATTATAATCAGAAATTAAGTCAGTACAGCAAATTACAAGCAGAGCAATTATTCAATAAAAATGTTCGCCCAAATATGTATCATTTTTTATTTAGACCTTGGTACAGATTTATGCATCAATATTTTTTAAGACTAGGTGTTTTAGATGGGAAAGAAGGTTTTATCTTAGCTTACATCAATGCCTTTTCGGTATTTAAACGTTATATTCAACTATGGTTGATGTATAGAAAAATTAATTGATTTATGAGGCTTTTACAAATTACAGCGTCGAATGTCTGGAGAGGACACGAACAACAAATAGTTTATTATTTTGATGAATTCAACCCTAAAATCGAGCATCAAGTCTTGCTTTGTCCAACCAACACGCGTTTAGCGGACATAGCCGAAGAAAAAAAATACACGTATTATAGTTTACCCTACAATTCCAAATCTAAAAAACTATGGATCAGCACCATAAACAAGATTGTAAAAGAGCATAAAATAGATGTTATTCTTATTCACAACAGTAAGGCACACACGCTTTGTATCATGCACTCGCTATTATATCGTTCAAAAATTCCAATGGTATTTTTTAGAACCTTAATTAAAAAAGTAGATACCAATCCACTTAGAAAATGGAAATACAATTACAAGCATCTTAAAAAATTGGTTTGTGTATCGCAAGCTGTTGTCGATGTATTAAAACCGGCAATTAAAGATCATTCTAGATTAAGTATAGTTGGGAGCGCAACAGATATTAATGAGTTTCCAAAAAAGAAAGCTACGGGGCTTTTATTACGTGAATTTAATTTGCCTGAAGACACTATTTTAATAGGAAATATTTCAGCTTTTGTGCCTTTTAAAGATCATTATACGTTTTTAAATGCGGCTAAGATTATAAAAGCCAAAAAGCCAAATGTAAAATTTGTACTTGTTGGAAAAGGTGAAATGGAAGATGAAATAAAAGGATATGCAAAACAATTAGGGCTTGAAAACGACATTATCTTTACAGGTTTTAGAAAAGATATTCCTGAGATTTTCCCAGAATTCGATGTCTTCATGTTTACTTCAAAATTAGAACCAACTGGAGGCGTTTTGCTAGAAGCCTATAATTGCCATGTACCAATTGTTGCAACTAATTATGGAGGTATTCCAGAAGTTGTAATACATAACGAAACCGGTATTTTATGCGAAAAAGAAAACGCTCAAGCTTTTGCAGAAGCTGCCCTAAAAATAATTGAAGACAAAGCTTTAGGAGAACAACTTGTAGCAAATGGAGAAAAGCACTTATTAGCTAATTTTACCAAAGAAATTATTGCGGAAAAAATGTTGAAGGAACTTCAAGAAGTTCTTAATTAGGCTTAATATTAAACACATTTTCTATCCAACCAGCTAAAGTATATTTATATAAAATATCGTTTGGAACCTCTTGATATGGAGTTTTGAAAAAAGCTTCTGGAATATGAATATTATTGACATCTACAACTATGATGTTATTAGGATTATAGAAATCGTAATTAACAACATCTTTGTTTGTTGTAATTAATTTTTTATGATAACCTAAAGATTCGAACACCCTAAAACTCAATCCATATTGGTTTTCTTTTTGAATATCCAGTAATACATCTGCATCTAAAAGATAATCCTTTACTTTATTAAGTGGCAAATACTCTTGGGTAAAGGTCACCAAATTTGAAGTTTCCTCCTTCTCTTTTCTTACAATTATGGTGTAATCTATATGCTTACTTTTAAAATAAGCCGCCATCTTTTCCAAAGCTCCATAACGTTCGTCGTAAGAGGATATATTGAATATTTTACATTCTGCATTTTCTTGTTTGGCAACTTCAAAATCGTAAATATAATTAGTATTAAATTTGAGATTGTGTTTTTCCACATCTTCCTTTTCATAACTAAACACCTTATCGAAATAAGGAATTAGACGTACTTTTTCAGGAAAATTAGAAATGGCATCGAAATAAAATGAATAATAGTTTTCCGTATATTCTTTTAAAGCTATTATAGTTTCCAATTCCAACTTATCTGGTCTAACAACTATTATAAAATCCTGTTTTCCCAACGCTTGCACTTGCTTGAGTGTTTCTTGGGATTTATAAATATCTTTAATATTCTTTTTGAAAAATATTTTTCTAAAAAGGTTCTGTATTTTATCAAATACCGACTTGTATTTGTATTGAATATTTGAGTAATTAATATAAACAGCTTGAGTTTCTGGGTGAGATTGTAAGTCCTTCAAAAGAAAATCCAAGTATCCAAAGGATTGAGGAGCAATGATGGTTATTTTTTTCATTCAGCTGGATTATCGCTCGTGCAATTTAAAACTTTTAAAACTTGTTTTTCAATAGTGTTTATACAAAATGGCTCCAAAACTTCTTTGGAGGCCACACTAACTTCTTTCCATAAAGCATCGTCATGATATAGTTTAAGGATTTTATTTGCTAGACCTTGAGCTGTGTCGTCTATGACATGATCCTTACTTTTTCCAAAATTGAATCCTTCTGCCCCAACAGAAGTTGTTACAACTGGCAAACCATATTCCAGACTTTGTCCAATTTTACCTTTTATTCCAGCCCCAAAACGTAAAGGAGCCACAAAAACCCTTGAAGAATTAAAATAATTTGAAATATTCTCTACATAACCCAATACAGCAAAACGCTCGGAATGAAGAGCTAACATTTCTTGAGTTGGATAACTTCCCACTATAGTTACTTTAATGCTTTTATCCATTTCCCAAACCAAAGGCATCACTTCTTCGTAAAGGAAAGTAACGGCATCCTCATTTGGTTTATGACAAAAACCTCCAACAAAAAACAAACCTTCTCTTTGCTCCATAGGTGTTTTATCTACATCCAAAAACTGATGAATATTACCAATGGTTATCATCTTTTCTTCCTTGGAATAAAAGGCTGTTAAAGCTTCTCTATCCTGATTTGAAATCGTTA
>Ga0209075_1000093_pt1 | contig 72709 bp, 68 predicted proteins | sample Stecom2011_FD_187523 | JGI IMG/M metagenome (GOLD analysis project Ga0209075, IMG submission 187523) | Agricultural soil microbial communities from Utah to study Nitrogen management - Steer compost 2011 (SPAdes) (version 2) | ecosystem: Environmental > Terrestrial > Soil > Agricultural land... | reverse complement strand
GCAGCGATGGCGGCCGTTATGGCAGCGGCAAGCAGTTTGCGACGTATCATGAGTTGCCTCTTGGGTAACCGGTGTGTGCAGAGGCGCTGCTGAGACTGCTGAGACTGCTCAAACAAGGGCATTCAGGCTATGCGCTTCATTTTTTCAGTATTCGGTTTGTCTGACACTATTTCAACCGGAAAGTGCCGTTATTGTGATCAGAATCTTCCCCTACGGAGTACAGTTATAAAAACGCTGTGGATATGATTTCATAGTCCGTAAACTGCATTGAACTTTTCAGGAGTCTTCCGGCCTGATGGGCATGATAAAACACTCTGTTGGCCGTCGTTTCAGCCGCTGGATCAACCGCCGTATTCCCCGTTCAGACAACGTTCTGTTCAGCCAGAAAAACATCTTCATTCTGCCCACCGGTGCCGGTGTGGTGTTCGGTATTCTGTTGCTGATCATGCTGATTACCGGTATCAATTATCAGAACAGCCTTATTTACCTGCTCACCTTCATGCTGGGTGCCCTGTTTGTGGGGGCCATGCATCAGACCCATCGCAATCTGTCTGGCTTGTCGCTTTCTCTGGTTCAGGCGGGGGAAGGTGTGGCCGGAGAAGATATTCCATTCCGGCTCCGGGTCAGCAGCGGCAAGGATGATGCACTGGCGATCAGCTTGTCGGTTAAGGACTCCCGGGTGGAGGGCATACACGTGCCGGCGGGTGAGTCGAAAGACGTCACCCTGCCTGTCCCTTCGGCCTGGCGCGGCTATCTGCGCCCGGACCGGGTGCGTATCGAAACCCGGTTTCCGTTTGGTTTACTGAAGGCCTGGTCCTGGGTGCGGCCATCGTCTGCTGGCGTGGTGTTTCCCCGGCCGTTACCGGCGCCGGAAGCGCTCAGTACCGTGGAAGATGGCCCGGAGAGCGCATCAGCTGCACGAACAGCGGGGCAGGATGAAGCTGATTTGCGGCCCTGGCGGGAAGGGGACTTAAGCCCCCGGGTGATGTGGAAGCGCTTTGCCCGTTCCGGCCAGATGGTGGTGGCAGACTGGGAAGCGCAGCAGGGCAGCCCCCACTGGCTGGATTTTGCGGCTTTTCCGGGTGTGGATAACGAATTGCGGCTGAGTTATCTGGCCTGGCTGGTGCAGGAGCGGGCCTCGAGGGGCGCCCGTTTTGGTCTGAACCTGCCGGGTGAGGTGATTGAGCCGGACTCGGGAAAAGTACACGTGGAGCGTTGCCTGCGGGCATTGGCGATATGGGGTGAAGAAAAACCCCGGGATGATGATGCCAAAGCCTTTGGTACCCGTAAGAAACTGGACCGGCCGGTGCGGAGAGGTAAGGCGGTATGAAGCTTTCCCTGCCTTTTGGCCTGTTCCGTGGCCGCGAAGAGCCGGCCCAGACGACGATTCCCGGCAAGGCTCTGTTGTGGCTGATTGGCGCTTTTATTGTTTTGCTGGTGCCCCAGTGGGACCGGCTGCCGGCCTGGCTGATTGCCGCCTGTGTCGCGCTGGCCGGTTGGCGCTGGCTGGCGCAGACGGGCAGGGTGCGCCTGCCCGGGCGGTGGTTGCGTACAGGAATCATGCTGATCCTGATGGCGGTGTACATCGCCACCGTGCAGGGGCGTTTTACGGTGGATACGGCGGCATCGTTCTTTGTGCTGGCGGTGGGCCTGAAATGGCTCGAAACCCGCAGTGCCCGGGATTTCTATGTGCTGTTTTTTATTCTGGTGTATCTGGCTGCGGTGAATTTTCTGTTCCGGCAGGACATTCTCTGGGCGCTGGTGAACTTTGCCGCCATTGCGCTGCTGCTGGTGGGGCTGCAAACCATCAACGCGCCGGACCTGCCCAATGCCATCGGCCGGGGCTGGAAGCGTCTCGGGCTATTAATGCTGAAAACCTTGCCGGTGGTCATTCTGCTGTTTGTGTTCTTTCCTCGTATGGCGCCGCTGTGGAGCGTTCCCATGGTGTCTGGTCAGGCCCGAAGCGGAATTTCCGACACCATGCGCCCGGGGGATATTTCCAATCTGGCCCAGAGCAGTGCGCGGGCTTTCCGGGTGACTTTTGGCGGCGATGCGCCGGAGTATCGGGACCGCTACTGGCGGGGGCTGATTCTGGACCGGCTGGATGGCGAAACCTGGCGCCAGGGCGACACCGAGCGCTTCTTCCGGCCCGGCCGGGTAGCCATTGATGGCGGCGTGGGGGAGCTGGAGCCGAACCAGTACGATGTCTTGCTGGAACCGACCGACCAGCGCTGGGCGTTCGCCCTGGACGGCTCTGAAGCCGTTTCGGATAACGTGGTAGAGGCGGAGCAAAACCTGTTCCGGTTTCGGCGGCCTGCAGACAGCGCAGTTCGTTATCGCCTGGCGCTGAACAATGTGGCCCAAAGCAGCCCGGTGCCGGGGTTGTCTCCGTTGGAGCAACGCCGATACCTGCAGCTGCCGGCCCAGGGCAATCCCCGGGCACGGGAGCTGGCGCAGCAGCTGGGATCGCAGTTAAGCCCGGAACAAACGGTGATGGAGTTGATGCGCCGGTTCCGGGAGCAGGAGTATTACTACACCCTGCGGCCACCGGCCATGCCGGAAGACGGCATCGATGCCTTGCTGTTTGATGAAAAACGCGGCTTCTGTGCCCACTATGCCGGTGCGGCTACCTTTGTATTCCGGGCCACCGGCATTCCGGCGAGGGTGGTGGTGGGTTACCAGGGCGGCGACGCCGGTGCCAACAACGAGTACTACATCGTGCGCCAGTACGATGCCCACGCCTGGGTGGAGGTGTGGCTGGAGGATCGTGGCTGGGTAAGGGTAGACCCCACCGCCGCCATCGCCCCCAGCCGGATTGAATCCGGGCTGCGGGATGCCATGGCGGAGGAAGGTTCGTTTCTGGAAAACGAACTGATCTCGCCTCAGCGTTACAGCGATCTGCAGGTGCTGCAGTGGGCTTCACTGCAGCTGGACCGCATCAACTACCAATGGCAGCGCTGGGTGGTGGGGTATCAGGGCCAGAGCCAGATGGATTTGATGTCCCGGCTGCCGGGCGGCGTAGGGCTGAAGGAACTGGGCTACCTGACGGCCGCTATTGTCGGCCTGGCGTTGCTGGTGGCCGGTTTGGTGTCTGCCCTGGGTATGAAGCGGGGCGCACGGCAGGATGCCTTCCGCCGGGTGGTCGGCAGCTGGCACCGGTTCTGTGAACAGGCGGGGGTGCCGGTGCGTGCCGGTGAAACGCCGGATATTCTGGCGCAACGATTGTCGCAGGCTGTGCCGGCGGTGTCTGAATCGGCGAGGGTCTTTGCCCGGGCTGTGAACAATCATTACTATAGTGCCTCATCCGCGCCGGCCACTGCCGACGATACCCGCCGTTTGAAGCGGTTGCTGCGCACCATGAAGCGGCAACGGCGAAACGGCTCAGAACCAGTGCCATTACCCGAACAACGGACGCCGCCCAATGAATGATATCGCCCAAGACATGCCCTGGCTGGACAAAGCCTGGTCTGCGGTTCAGCACCGGCTGGCAGAAGGCCGGTTGCCCCATGCCTTGCTGGTGGCCGGGGAGCGGGGTGTGGGCAAGCGCGCCTGGGCTAAGGCGGTGGCCGGTTTGTTGCTGTGTGAGCGCCGGGAAGGCCCGGGCAACGGCAACCTGGTGGCCTGCGGCCAGTGCAAGCAATGCGAGTTGCTCAAGGCGGGCAGTCATCCGGACCTCCGGATCTATGCCCCGGAAAAATCCCGCATGGTGCGGGTGGATCAGGTGCGGGCGCTGTCTACCTTTGCGGTAGGGTCGCCCCAGGTGGCCCACCACAAGGTGGCCATTGTTGACCGGGCAGACCAGCTGAATATCAATGCCGCCAACGCCCTGCTGAAAACGCTGGAAGAACCCTTGCCGGATGTTACCCTGCTGTTGTTGCAGGAAAGCGGCAGGCCGGTGTTGCCCACCATTCGTTCCCGCTGTCAGGCGCTGACTATTCCGGTGCCTCCGGAAGCGCAGGCGATGGAGTGGCTGGCGGCGCAGGTAACCGGGATGGAAGAAGAAACGCGCCCAGGTGCGGAGGTGCTGGCCAAGAGTCTGATGCTGGCTGGCAATGCCCCGCGGTTGGCTCTGGAATATGCCGCTGGCGAATTTCCCGGGCTGCGCGACAAGGCGTTTGAAGCGTTCAAACAGTACATGAAAGGGCAGATGTCTGTGGCCGATGCGGCCAGATGCTTCAAGACCATCGGCCTTGAAGATACTCTCTGGCTGTTTGAGAGCTGGGCGGCAGACCTGGCCCGGTGCAGCGCCGGTGGCCAGCCCAGGGATACCGAAGCGGCGGACATGCTGATGTTCCTGGCCAGCAGCAATCCGCCCTGGCGAGCCCATGAAATGCTGGACCGGGTGCGGAAAAGCCGGGAGGCCCTGGTTTATAATGCCAGCCCGGAACTGGAGGCCAGCCAGTTGCTGATTGCCTGGCGTGATCTGATGCCCAGAAAGCGCGCCGCAGGTTGAGCTTTAGCGGTTAACAGCTGTTATGATTGCGAAATATCAGAAAATAAAAGGTGTTTGATATGGGGCCCGGATTCGGAGCACGTAGTGGTATTCTGACCCAGACAATCAACGACAAAGCGGCCCTGTACGCTGCCTACATGCCATACATAAAGCAGGGTGGCCTGTTTATTCCCACCCACAAGCAGTACCAGCTGGGCGACGAGGTTTTCCTGCTGCTGACGTTGATGGACGAGCCGGAGAAAATTCCGGTAGCCGGCAAGGTAGTGTGGATTACACCGAAAGGCGCGCAGGGTAATCGTGCGGCCGGTATCGGCGTGCAGTTCAACGGTGACGATGAAACCGCCCGCACCAAGATCGAATCGTACCTGGCAGGCTCCCTGAGTTCTGATCGCCCCACCCACACCATGTAGGACCCGCCTTGCATGAACGACGCAGTGTTACCCGACAGTGGGCACGAAGTTCCGGCCGACTGCCGGGAGGCGCACTGGCCACTCGAGAACATCACCCTTGCCGGCCTGAGCTGGCACCCGCCACGTGAAGTAACCCCCCGGCAGCCTGTGCTGATGGTTCACGGCTGGCTGGACAACGCCATGAGTTTTGCCCGGCTGGCGCCGGAAATTGCAGCCCATGCGCCGGTCCATGCCATCGACATGGCAGGCCACGGCCAGTCCGGCCACCGGCCGCCCGGTTACAGCTACTGGCTGATGGACTACGTGGCAGACCTTTCCGAGCTGATTGACAGTCATTTTCCACTTAGTGAAAAAGAGCCGATAGACCTGGTCGGCCATTCTCTGGGCGGCATCGTATGTGCTTTGTACGCGGCCGTGTTTCCGGAGCGGGTACGCCGGCTGGTAATGATTGACAGCCTGGGCGCCCTCAGCCGTCCGTCGGAAGAAACCATTCCACAACTGCGCCGGGCGTTGCAGAAAAAGCGCAATGGTTCGGCACCCGCGACGATTTATCCGGACGTTGAAACGGCCGCTCGGATTCGTGAAGGCGGCCTGAGCCCCCTGAGTGCCGAGGCGGCGACCCTGCTGGTGCCCCGGAACATGCGCAGCTACGGGGTGGGGTATGTCTGGCAGACCGATGCCAGATTGCGGCACCCGACCGCATTGATGATGACCGAGCAGCAGGTAGAAGCCTCTTTGTCGGCTATCGAGACCCCCAGCTTGTTTGTACGGGCCCGGGAAGGCCTGCTGTCCCATCGCAAGGGGCTCGACGAGCGTGCAGCTTTGATATCGAACCTGACCACGGTTGATGTACCTGGCGGACACCACTGTCACCTGGACGGCGATACCACGCCGGTCAGTAATGCTATAAAAAGGTTCCTTTTTGATGCTTGAACGACGTATTTCTGGCTTTTTCTCGGCGTTTGCTATTTTTCTGGCCTTTGGTGTCGGTGCTGTGGGTGCCGGTGAATCAGAGGGAGCACCGATGCCGTATTCGCAGTCGTCGCTGCACGGCACCACCGTTATTGAGTCCAGCGGGCATCTGGTGCTGTTCAGCCCGGTGCGGGAGATTCGTAATGAAATCCGCTCGGATGTGATGGCTCGCCTGCCGGTGTCAGGAAGAGGGCAGTTGTTCGAGATCAACCCGGATGCCAACCGGCAAGCCGCATTGGAGCATTACCTGCGTGAACTGCGCGCCAGGGGCGCCAGTGTGCTGTACCAGTGTTCCGGTATTGATTGTGGCCGCAACAACGTGTGGGCAAATCAGATTTTTCAGCAAACCCGGTTACTGGGCCGTGATGGCAGCCAGGACTATGTGGTGGCAGCGGTTGAAGACGAGAATGGCGTTCAATGGCTGACCCTGGTGTATACGGTTACTCGCGGCAACCTGCGGGAATACGTTTGGGTGGAACATCTGGCCGTTGCTACCGGCGCAAGTATTCCCGGCTTTGAGGCTTCGTCCGGGCGGATACTCGGGCCGGTGGTGGTGCCCTGGACCGGGGGAGTCACCTACCGCTTTGATTTCAGTGCAGACGATCGCCGTCGGTTAACGGAATGGGCTGGTGCAGAAGGCGCCGAAGTAGTTCTGGCCGCTTTCTCCGGCTTGCAGGATGATGAACCCCTGAGCTCTGCCCTGGGGCGCGCTCAGAAGGCCGGGGAATCCCTGGCCGATGTGCTGGGCAAGACCGGCATCTCCCGCAATCGTATTCGTATTGTTACGGTCGGCCCTGTGGTGCCAGTTGAGGATCCGAACCGGCGCGGTGATCGTGTGGAAGTATTGGTAATCAAGAGGTAATCCATGGCCGAGAAAAACACGCCGGTTAACGGTGGTGCCAGCGCAATTGTCAAAAGCTCTGATATCTCTCCGGCAAAGGCACTGGCCAGCAGTGATGCGCGCAAGACCGGCAAGGGTAAAACCGTTGCCCTGACCCTGGGCAGCGGTGGCGCCCGGGGCTATGCCCATATTGGAGCCATTGAGGTGCTGGTGGAACGCGGCTATCAGATTGCTGCTATTTCCGGCTGTTCTATGGGGGCACTGATCGGCGGTATGTATGCCGCCGGCAAGCTGAAGGAATACAAAGACTGGGTGACCGGGTTAGGGCAGTTTGATGTCATCAAACTGCTGGACCTTACCTTCAGCTCCATCGGTGCTATCCGGGGCGAGAAGGTGTTTTCCATTGTGCGGGAGATTCTGGGTGATACTCGTATCGAGGACTTGCCGATTCCCTTCACGGCGGTGGCCACGGACCTGCTGGCCCATAAGGAAATATGGTTTCAGGAAGGCCCTCTCGACAAGGCCATCCGCGCGTCAATCGCCATCCCAAGTGTCGTTACACCCCTGGTACTTGATGGCCGGGTGCTGGTGGATGGCGCAGTGCTTAACCCGCTGCCGATTATTCCAACCATCTCCGCCCATGCGGATCTCGTCATGGCGGTGAACCTGGCCGGTGAGGACGAGCAACTACAGCGCATTCCCCAGGCAGCTTTTACGCCCGCTGATGACAGTGGCGGTGATATGGAAGAATGGATGGATGCCCTGAGGGACAAAGCCTCCCGATGGTTTGACTGGGATGCGATCAAGTCGCTCACTAACTGGAAGGGAAGTGAGGATGAAACCCCGGAGCAAAAAATCAGCCGGGAGATCGCCAAAAAGACCCGGGAGAAAGCCGACGAGGCGGCGGCAAAGGCCGCAGCTGCCGAGCATCAGCATGCGGGCAAGCGCGAAGACCTCGATACAATCGATTGGGACAAGCTGGGCATAGGGAAATTCGATGTAATGAACCTGACCATCGAAACCATGCAGAGCGCCCTGGTGCAGTACAAGATTGCCGGTTATCCGCCGGATTTGCTGATAAATATCCCGAAGAATGCCTCGCGCAGCTACGACTTCCACAAGGCGCCGGAGCTGATTCATCTGGGGCGGGAGCGCATGGCAGCGGCACTGGACCGCTTTGAAGCCAGCCGGTGCAGTTCCGGGCCATTGTCCCTTTAACAGCAGGCCCCGTGAAAGCTGCAGCCGCCAGCCTAATCGGCGTATAATGCCGCGCTGAAACTTACCAATCAGGAAACCAACTTTGTGACCAGCCCTGTAGATGACCTGCGGACCATTCGTGACCTGTTGCGCTATGCCGCCTCACGCTTTGCTGCCTCGCCCCTGTACTTTGGCCATGGCACCGATAACGTATGGGATGAGGCGGTACACCTGGTAATGCGCAGTGTTCACCTGCCGCTGGAAAACAACAACCTGTTCCTGGATGCGCGCCTGACCCGCAGCGAACGGGAGCTGATTATCGAGCGCATTGAGCGCCGTATTAACGAGCGTGTGCCCATCGCCTATTTGCTGGGCGAAGGCTGGTTCATGGGTATGCCGTTCAACGTAGACGAGCGTGTGCTGGTGCCCCGGTCACCGCTGGGTGAGCTGCTGGAAAACGGCTTGCAGCCCTGGCTGGGCGGCACCCACGTGCAGCGCATTCTGGACCTGTGCACGGGCAGCGGTTGTATCGGAATTGGCGCCGCGACGGTGTTCGACGAAGCGGAAGTGGACCTGTCGGATATCTCTGAAGACGCCCTGGCCGTGGCGGAATCCAACATCGAGATGCACGGCCTGGAAGGGCGGGTGCAAACGGTTCGCTCGGATGTGTTCAGCAACATCGAAGGCCGTTACGATGTCATCCTTAGTAACCCCCCGTACGTGGACGCGGAAGACCTGGCGGATATGCCGGAAGAATACCACCACGAGCCGGCCCTGGGCCTTGCCGCTGGTGAAGACGGCCTGGATATTGCCCACCGCATTATTGCCGGTGCAGCCGACCACCTGACCGAAGACGGCCTGCTGATTGTGGAAGTGGGCAACTCCTGGGGCGCGATGGACGATGCCTATCCGGACCTGCCGCTGACCTGGCTGGAGTTCGAGAATGGCGGCGACGGCGTGTTCCTGGTTACGGCCCGGGACCTGCGTGAGTGGCAGGCCAGAAACAGCTGAAGTGATTTATTATAAAACCTTTATAAAGTGCTGAATTATGTCAGGAAATACTTTCGGAAAACTGTTTACCGTAACCACCTTCGGTGAAAGCCACGGGGCGGCTCTGGGCTGCATTATCGACGGTTGCCCTCCCGGGCTGGAGCTGTCTGAAGCGGATATGCAGAAGGACCTGGACCTGCGCAAACCGGGCACATCCCGCCATACCACCCAGCGTCGTGAGCCGGATGAGGTGCGGATTCTGTCGGGCGTGTTCGAGGGTAAAACCACCGGTACACCCATTGGCCTGATCATTGAGAACACCGATCAGCGCTCCAAGGACTATTCCAGGATTTCCGAACAGTTCCGCCCGGCCCACGCCGATTACACCTACACCCACAAATACGGTGTGCGGGATTATCGCGGCGGCGGCCGTTCCTCGGCCCGGGAAACCGCCATGCGGGTGGCTGCCGGGGCCGTTGCGCGCAAATTCCTGGAGCAGCGCCTGGGTATTCGCATTCGGGGCTACCTGTCCCAGCTTGGCCCCATCAAGATCGAGAAACTGGACTGGGATCAGGTACACCAGAACCCGTTCTTCTGCCCGGACGCCGACAAGGTGCCGGAAATGGAAGCCTACATGGACGCGCTGCGTAAAGAGGGCGATTCCATTGGTGCTCGCATCAACGTGGTGGCCGAAGGGGTTCCGCCCGGGTTGGGTGAGCCGATTTTTGACCGGCTGGATGCCGACCTGGCCCACGCCCTGATGAGCATTAACGCCGTCAAGGGTGTGGAAATCGGCGCCGGTTTTGGTTGCGTGGAGCAGAAGGGTACCGAGCACCGGGATGAGATGACGCCGGAAGGCTTCCTCTCCAACCAGGCCGGCGGCGTGTTGGGTGGCATTTCCTCGGGCCAGCCGATTGTCGCCAGCATTGCCCTGAAGCCGACATCCAGCCTGCGCCTGCCGGGCCGCAGTATCGACGTGAACGGCAATCCGGTTGAAGTGATTACCACCGGCCGGCACGACCCCTGTGTGGGCATTCGCGCCACGCCGATTGCCGAAGCCATGATGGCCATCGTGCTGATGGACCATTACCTGCGCCATCGTGGACAGAATGGTGATGTAAGCGTCGATACGCCGGTACTCGGCCAGCTCTGATAACAGGGAGGCGCTACCATCTACTGGCGGCTGTCTAACCTTTATTTCTGGTTCTTCGCCCTCCTTGGAGGGCTTTTGCCGTATTGGTCCCTCTACCTGGAGGGGCAGGGCTTTTCCTATCTGCAAATCGCCACCCTGATGGCGACCATTCAGTTGACCAAGGTGGTGGCCCCCAGCGTGTGGGGCTGGCTGGGCGACCGCACCGGTCAGCGGGTGCGGCTGGTGCGCTTCGGTGCCATCACCGGCTCCCTGTTTTTTGCCGGGGTGTTTCTGGAACCCGGCTTCTACGGCCTGCTGCTGGTGATGTTCGCATTTACCTTTTTCTGGAACGCCATCCTGCCGTTGTATGAAGTGATCACGCTGCGGGTGCTGGGTTCAAAGAAAGAACGCTATGGCAAAATTCGGCTCTGGGGCTCGGTAGGGTTTATCGGCGCGGTGGCGCTGGTGGGCGGTTTGCTGGAGCTGGTGCCGATTCGCTACTTGCCGTGGCTATTGTTGCCGGTGTTTGCCGGCATTGCTGTGTCGGCATTCCTGGTGCCGTCGGAGCGGGGGGAGCGCAAGGAGTCGGCGCCCAAAGGTAGCCTGAAGGCCATCGTTACCCATCCGGCGGTGGTGGCCTTCTTCCTGATGAACTTCCTGCTGCAGGTTTCCCACGGCGCTTACTACACGTTCTTCAGTATTCACCTGGAACAACATGGCTACGGCAAGTTGTCTATCGGTTTGCTGTGGTCGCTTGGGGTGCTTGCGGAGATCGGGTTGTTTCTGGTTATGCACCGGCTGTCTATCCGGTTTACCGTGCGCCAGATCGTTATTGGTTCGCTGATGCTGACCATGATCCGCTGGGGGCTGATTGCGGAGTTTACTGCCTTGGTCCCGGTTCTGATCTTCGCGCAGTTACTCCATGCCGCATCCTACGGTGCCTTGCATGCGGTGTCGGTGCAGTACATCCAGGGCTTTTTTGGCAAACACCACCACGGTCAGGGGCAGGCGTTGTACAGCGGCCTGACATTTGGGGCCGGGGGCGCACTGGGGGCCTGGATGTCAGGTTTTCTGGTGGAAGGTTACAGCACGTCTGCGGCTTTCTGGGGTGGTGCTGTCGCCATGGCGATTGCCATTGTTATAACCTGGCGGGGGCTGCAGCCCCCGCCGCAAGAACTCTGAGCCGGCGTTTTAAAGCTCGGAGCCGTCTTCGTCGTCTTCCAGCTTGAGGGACAGGCCGCCGCCTGCTGAACTGCCGGAACCGGTGTTGTCCGCGGCCGATGCGCCGCCCTGGCCATGCAGCTTGATCCGCAGGCGCAGGTTGTTGGCCGAATCCGCGTTCTTCAGGGCTTCTTCCTCACTGATCTTGCCTTCCTGCCAGAGCTTGAACAGCGCAAGGTCAAAAGTTTGCATGCCCAGGTTGGCAGACTTCTCCATGATCTCCTTGATGCCGTCGATCTCGCCTCGCAGGATCAGTTCGCTGATGGTGGGGGTGCCCAGCAGGATCTCGATGGCAGCGGTACGTTTTTTGTCTACGGTGGGGATCAGTCGCTGTGACACAAACGCCCGCAGGTTCATCGACAGGTCCATCAGCAACTGCGGCCGGCGCTCTTCCGGGAAGAAGTTGATAATCCGGTCCAGGGCCTGGTTGGCGTTGTTGGCGTGCAGGGTGGAAATACACAGGTGCCCGGTTTCGGCAAAGGCCAGGGCGTGTTCCATGGTTTCCCGGTCCCGGATCTCGCCGATCAGGATCACATCCGGCGCCTGGCGCAGGGTGTTCTTCAGGGCCTTCTGGAAACTGCGGGTATCCACGCCTACTTCCCGCTGGTTCACGATGCTCTTCTTGTGCCGGTGAATGTATTCCACCGGGTCTTCAATGGTGATGATGTGGCCGGCAGAGTTGCTGTTGCGATGGTCGATCAGTGCCGCCAGGGAAGTGGACTTGCCGGAGCCGGTTGCCCCTACAAACAACACCAGTCCCCGCTTGGTCATCACCACATCCTTCAGGATCGGCGGCAGGCCCAGGGCATCGGCGTTCGGGATTTCGGTCACGATGTTCCGCGCAACGATTGAAATCTCGTTACGCTGGCGGAAGATGTTGATCCGGAACCGGCCGACTTTCGGAATGCTGTAGGCCAGGTTCATTTCCAGTTCCTGGTCGAACTCGGCCCGCTGTTCTTCGTCCATGATCGACCAGGCTATATCCTTGATCTCGCCGGGCGCCAAAGGCGTGCGGTCAATGGGCTTCAGGGTACCGTGGAACTTGGCGCAGGGCGGAGCACCGGTGCTCAGGTAAAGGTCTGAGCCATCGTGCTTGGCCAGGATTTTCAGGTAGTCGTCAAAGCCCATCTCGTCTCCCGTTTTATCGGATTATGTGTTTGTGCATGTCTCTTGGTCGTGAACAATGCCTAGCAGGGCTGTTGCTGCCTGGCTAAGGTGCCGGCCAGACAAGCCCACCGCGCCGAGCACCCGACTGACCGGAAAGCCGGTGTCCAGCTGATGCAGGGTTTCATCCACCATGCTCACCGGTAATACGCTCCAGCCCAGCCCTACGCTGGCCATCATCTTGATGGTCTCCAGGTAGTTGGTGGGGATCTGCTGTTTGAGCGGAAGGTTGGCTTCCAGGAACAAACGGCTGACCGCCCGGTAGGTTGCGGTGGTGGTGTCGGGCAGCAGCGCGGGATATTGAGCCAGGTCTTTGAGACTGGCGTGGTTTCCCGCTGCGAGCTCATGTCCGGCGCCCACGACAAAGGCCATAGGATCAGACCACTGTTCGTATACCACGAACTCGCTGCCCATGCTGTCACTGAGTGTGACAAACGCCAGCTCTGCGTTACGTTTGAGCATTTGACTGTAAGCGGCATCGGACTCCATAAACTGGAGGTTGACGGTTACTTCCGGGTAGCCGCTGACCAACCGGCGCAGCCAGTTAGGGAGGTGGTGCAGGCCAATGTGGTGGCTGGCTATGATCTGCAGTTCGCCGCTGATGGTGCCTTCCTTGGTGGTAAGGGCAACCCGTGCATTGTGGATTTCATCCAGTATCCGGCGGGCGTGGGGGAGCAGGCGGGTGCCGGCGTCTGTAAGCCGGATTTCGCGGTGGCCGCGCTCTATAAGTTTTGTGCCCAGCTGGTTTTCCAGGGCAGCAAGGCGTTTGCTGATCGCCGGCTGAGTAAGGTGGAGGGTTTCTGCGGCTTCCGAGAAGGAGCCCTGGTCGACGATTGTCAGGAACGCTTTAAGTGAGTTCGGGTCCATAGCGAGCCTTCGGGGTTTGGTTTCAGGCGCAGAATATAGCGCATAACCAAGCGGCATGTTAACAATGAAAAAGATGAATTGAGGTTATGTCAGGCGGAAGAGTAAGATAGAGGCATCAAAGCAGAAACAGAAACCCCCAGAGAGTGAGAGAGAACCATGGCGGGCAAGACTTTATACGACAAATTGTGGGACGACCATTTGGTCAAACAGCGGGACGACGGCTCCGCGTTGATTTACATCGACCGTCAGTTGCTGCACGAAGTAACCTCGCCGCAGGCATTCGAGGGCCTTCGTATTGCGGGTCGAAAACCCTGGCGGATTGATGCCAACATCGCGACACCGGACCATAACGTTCCGACCACCGATCGTGAAAAAGGCATCGATGGTATTGTGGACCCGGTGTCCCGTACCCAGGTTGAAACCCTGGACAAGAACTGCGATGAGTTCGGGATTCTGGAATTCAAGATCAAAGACCAGCGCCAGGGCATCGTGCACGTGATCGGGCCGGAGCAGGGCGCAACCTTGCCGGGTATGAGCATTGTCTGTGGTGATTCCCACACCTCTACCCACGGCGCCTTTGGTTGCCTGGCCCACGGTATTGGTACGTCGGAAGTTGAACATGTTCTGGCCACCCAGTGCCTGGTTCAGAAAAAGATGAAGAACATGCTGGTGAAGGTGAACGGCAAACTTGGCGCAGGCGTGACTGGCAAGGATGTGGTCCTGGCCATCATCGGCAAGATCGGTACCGCAGGCGGTACCGGTTACGCCATCGAGTTTGGTGGTGAGGCAATCCGTGGCTTGAGCATGGAAGGCCGGATGACCATTTGCAACATGGCCATCGAAGGCGGTGCCCGTGTGGGTATGGTGGCTGTGGATGACACCACCATCGACTACGTGAAAGGTCGTCCGTTCTCTCCGAAAGGCGAAACCTGGGATAAGGCAGTTGAATACTGGCGCACGCTGCACAGCGACGATGATGCGGTATTCGACAAAGTGGTTGAGCTGGACGGTACGGCTATCCAGCCGCAGGTGAGCTGGGGTACGTCTCCGGAGATGGTGACCGGTGTCGACGGCAATGTGCCGGACCCGGCGAAGGAAGAAGATCCCATCAAGCGTGAAGGCATTGTGCGTGCGCTGAAATACATGGGTCTGCAGCCGAACCAGAAGATTACCGACATCCAGCTGGACCGGGTGTTTATCGGTTCCTGCACCAATAGCCGTATTGAAGACCTGCGTGAAGCCGCAGCGGTGGTGAAAGGCCGCAAGGTGGCGCCGAGCCTGAAGCAGGCGATGGTAGTGCCGGGTTCCGGTCTGGTGAAAGCCCAGGCGGAGCAGGAAGGCCTGGACAAGATCTTTATCGAAGCCGGTCTTGAATGGCGTGATCCGGGTTGCTCTATGTGTCTGGCGATGAACGCCGATAAGCTGGGGCAGGGCGAGCATTGTGCGTCTACCTCCAACCGGAACTTCGAAGGTCGTCAGGGCTTTGGTGGGCGTACCCACCTGGTGAGCCCGGCCATGGCTGCCGCAGCGGCGGTAACCGGCCACTTCGTTGATGTCCGTGAATTGATGCACTGAGCCACAGGAGAGAGACCATGCGCGCATTTACGCAACACCAGGGCATTGTAGCCCCCATGGACCGTTCCAATGTGGACACGGACATGATCATTCCCAAGCAGTTTCTGAAGTCCATCAAGCGCACGGGCTTTGGCCCGAACCTGTTTGATGAACTGCGCTACCTGGACGAAGGCAAGCCGGACCAGGATTGTGCTGGCCGTCCGTTGAATCCGGATTTTGTGCTGAACCAGGACCGTTACAAAAACGCCAGTGTACTGCTGGCCCGGGCCAACTTCGGTTGCGGTTCCAGCCGTGAGCACGCGCCTTGGGCGCTGGATGATTTCGGTTTCCGGGTGATTATTGCCCCGAGCTTTGCCGATATTTTCTACAACAACTGCTTTAAGAATGGCTTGTTACCGATTGTTTTGGATGAAGAAGTCGTCGACAAGCTGTTCAAGGAAACCGAAGCGAGCGAAGGTTATCAGCTGACCGTTGACCTGGAAGCGAAGACCGTGACCACGCCGTCTGGCGAGTCATTCGGTTTTGATGTGGATGACTTCCGTCGCCACTGTCTGCTGAATGGTCTGGACGACATCGGTGTCACGCTGGAAGATGCCGAGACCATTCGTGCCTATGAAGATGCTCGCCGCAAGACGGCTCCCTGGCTGTTTAACGCTGGAAACTGATTAACAAGGATTTGGATATGTCCCGTAATGTATTGCTTCTGCCGGGTGACGGCATTGGTCCGGAAATTGTTGCCGAGGCAGAAAAGGTTCTGCACAAGGTTAATGAGCAGTTTGGTCTTGGTCTGAGTTTTGACAGCGCGTTGGTCGGTGGTGCGGCCATCGATGCTAATGATACTCCGCTGCCGGACGAGACCCTGGAGAAGGCCCGCAAGGCCGACGCCATTCTGCTGGGCGCCGTAGGTGGCCCCCAGTGGGACAGCTTGCCGATGGCCAAGCGCCCGGAGAAGGGGTTGCTGGGTTTGCGTTCTAACCTGCAGCTGTTTGCCAACCTGCGCCCGGCCATTCTGTACCCGCAGCTGGCGTCTGCGTCTTCCCTGAAGCCGGAAGTGGTTTCCGGGCTGGATATCCTGATCGTGCGCGAGCTGACTGGCGGTATCTATTTCGGCCAGCCCCGCGGTGTGCGTGAGCTGGAGAACGGTGAGCGCCAGGGTTACAACACCTATCAATATACCGAATCCGAGATTCGCCGGATTGGCCGGGTTGCTTTTGAGGCGGCCCAGCAACGGGGCAAGAAGCTGTGTTCCGTAGACAAAGCCAACGTGCTGGAAGTGACCGTGCTGTGGCGGGAAATCATGGAAGACCTGAAGCGGGAATATCCCGATGTGGAACTGTCCCACATGTACGTGGACAACGCCGCCATGCAGCTGGTTCGTGCGCCGAAGCAATTCGACGTGATTGTGACTGGCAACATGTTTGGTGATATTCTTTCTGACGAAGCGGCTATGCTCACCGGCTCTATCGGCATGTTGCCGTCTGCGTCGCTGAACTCTGAAAAGCAGGGCATGTACGAGCCTTGCCACGGTTCGGCACCGGATATCGCCGGTAAGGGCATTGCCAATCCGCTGGCCACCATCATCAGTGCAGCCATGATGCTGCGTTACAGCCTGAATGAGGAAGAAGCCGCAGCAGCGATTGAAGCGGCGGTCAGCAAGGTGCTGGATCAGGGCCTGCGTACCGCAGACATCATGTCTGACGGCGGCCAGAAGGTCTCCACCCGCGAAATGGGTGAGGCGGTTCTGAACGCACTTTAAGCCAGGCTTGATCCGGCAAACCGAGACCCGACAGCGGCGCGATGCTGCCGCTGCGGGATCATCCATCCTGTCCCTGCCAGCGATAACGGTAATGGGCGGGCATAATGTGAGGTTCAAAGGTCGCACATGAAGCGAGTTGGACTTGTAGGTTGGCGTGGCATGGTAGGCTCAGTCCTCATGCAGCGCATGCGTGAAGAAAACGATTTTGCCGATATCGATCCGGTGTTTTTCACCACTTCCCAAACAGGGAAGCCGGCCCCGGACGTAGGCAAGGAAGGTGTTCCTCCTCTGCAGGACGCCTTTGATATCGATACCTTGAAAGGCATGGATGTGATCGTGACCTGTCAGGGCGGCGATTACACCACCGAGGTTTACCAGAAGCTGCGTGATGCGGGCTGGGAAGGCTACTGGATTGATGCCGCATCCACCCTGCGGATGGTGGATCATTCCGTGATCGTGCTGGACCCGGTTAACCGTAACGTGATCGACTCCGCCCTTGATAAAGGCGTGAAGGACTACGTTGGTGGTAACTGCACCGTCAGCCTGATGATGCTGGCCCTGGGTGGCCTGCTGGAGCAGGACCTGATCGAGTGGGTTTCTCCGATGACGTACCAGGCGGCTTCCGGTTCTGGTGCCCAGAACATGCGTGAACTGCTGAACCAGATGGGCGCCCTGAACGAGAGCGTGAAATCAGAGCTGGCCGATCCCTCATCCGCCATCCTGGAAATCGACCGCAAGGTGACAGACACCATGCGTTCCGGCGATTTCCCCACCGAGCATTTCGGTGTGCCACTGGCCGGCAGCCTGATTCCGTTTATCGACAAGCAGCTCGATAACGGCATGAGCAAGGAAGAGTGGAAAGCGGGAGTGGAGACCAACAAGATTCTGGGCCGCTCCGGCAACCCGATCCCCATTGATGGTATCTGCGTGCGTATTGGCGCCATGCGTTCCCATAGCCAGGCGCTGACCATCAAGCTCAAGAAGGATCTTTCGGTTTCTGAGATCGAAGGCATCCTGGCCAAGGGCAATGACTGGGTGAAGGTGATCCCGAACGATCGTGACGCCACCATGCAGGAACTGACCCCGACCAAGGTGACCGGTACCCTGAGTATTCCCATCGGGCGCATCCGGAAACTGGCCATGGGGCCGGAATACATTTCAGCGTTCACCGTGGGTGACCAGCTGCTTTGGGGCGCCGCTGAACCGCTGCGCCGCATGCTGCGGATTCTGCAAGAGCGTTAAGAAATGTTACGCAGGGGCAATTAATGCCAACTGTGTCCGGTTTTTAGCAAACCGGTCGGGGGCGGAGGCTGATTTCAGCGTCCGCCCCTGTTATTTTCAAGGGCAGTAAGGAGTTCCGCCTGACAGGTCAGGAATCAGTGCAAGGATTGCAGCTGATTGATTGATAAAAGGGGACTTATCATCAATACTTTCCCCACCATAGTTAGACTTACGATATAAAAACGAGAAATAACAAGACGAAACGTCATCCAACCTCGTCCGATTCTGTTGAAAGTCAGCAGTAACGAATAACGGAGACTGGAAAGGAAAAAGCATGAAGGTACGCAAGCTTGCGGTTGCCCTGGCGCTGGCGGGAGGGCTTGGCTCCGGCATGGCACAGGCCCTGGGACTCGGTGAAATCGAACTACAGTCCTGGCTGAATGAGCCCCTCGACGCAGAAATCTCGCTCCGACAGAGTGCTGGGGTCGCGCCGGGTGATGTGTTCGTCAACGTTGCGCCAGAGACCGCTTATCAGCGGGTAGGTCTGGAGCGGCATCAGTTTCTGAGTAAACTGAAGTTTGAGGTCGTTACCGGAGCGGATGGCAATCTCCTCATTAACGTGTCCTCTCGGGAACCGGTGCGCGAACCGTATCTCAACTTCCTTCTTGAGCTGACATGGCCAAACGGGCGCCTGATGCGGGAATACGCCGTATTGGTTGATCCGCCAGTCTATGCCGAGGACTCCGGTGCCCGGGAGCAGGTCAGCGCGCCTGTTGCTTCTACTGCTGCGCCGGCTCGCCAAACCACAATCCGCAGTAGTGAGTCGGTACGCCGCCAGGCTGCTGTTGAGCGTGCGCCCGCGCGGGGTTACCAGGCTGACAGTTTCGGCCCGACCGGCCCATCCGACACTCTGTGGACCATCGCGCAGCGCATGCGGCCGGATAACTCCGTGTCCATGCAGCAGGTAATGCTGGCAATCCAGGATCTCAATCCGGATGCCTTTATTGATGGCAACATCAACAAGCTGAAGCGGGGGCAGGTACTTCGTGCTCCTACCCTTGACCAGATTCAGGCCCGTACCAAAGCCGAAGCTACTCGTGTGGTTGCCCGACAGAATGAGGAAATCCAGTCTCCGCGCCCTGTCGATGCAACCCGTACCGCGCAAGCTGACACAGCCCCGGCGCAGTCCGATGGCACTGCCGCTCCTGATGAGCTGAAGCTGCTGGTGGCCGAGGAAGAAACGACTCCGCGTACCGGAGAAGAGGGTGGTTCTGCCGGCGGTGATGGCACTCAGGCCGGCGGGGCAGATGCTGGGGCGGCGGTTGCCCTGGAAGAATTGGAAGCTACGCGCCGCGAAAAAGATGAGCTCTCCAGCCGTTTGCAGGACATGGAAGAGCAGGTGAAAACCCTGCAGCGTCTGCTGGAGCTGAAGAACACCCAGCTGGCAGAGCTTCAGGGCATGACGGAAGACGAAGCCGCTGCAGCCCTGTCCGCTGAAGCGCAGGGCGAAACCGCTGAAGCTGGTGCTGCGGTAGCAGACACAACTGGTGCCGGCTCTGACGAGGATGCCGTGCAAGCCGCAGGTGACGTTGCTGAATCTGAAGGGGAAAGCGCGGCTGATGACGCCGAAGTTGCTGGCGGTGATGAAGCAGCAATTGAAGATGGTTCCGCGGCAGCGGCCGAAGATCAGGCCGTCGACGGTACTGGTTCTGAAGAAGCCGCAGCCGACGCGGATGCTGATGCGGGCGCAGAGGTAGAGGTAGCTGAGGGCGCTGAGGCACCCGCTGCGGCTACAGATGTTGCCGGTGACGAGCAGGGCGAAGTAGCTGAGGCCGTTGAGCCTGAAGCCGCCAGCGCCCCGGTTGCTGCCGCGCCCGTTCAGGAGTCGAAGCCGCAGCAGCAGCCGGTACCTGCACAGCCTGTCAAAGAGAAAGGTTTCTTTGGTCAGTTTATTGACACCATTATGGGCAATCCGCTTTACCAGATTGCTCTGGGTGGTGGCCTGATTCTGTTGCTGCTACTGCTGCTGTTGGTGGCACGCAAGAACGCCAAGCGGGAAAAGGATTTCTACGATGAGTTTAATCGTGAAGACGATGGCTCGGGCGAAGATGCCGTAGATCTGGGTGTTGCAGGCGTAGCTGGTGCAGCGGGTGAGGGCGTCGAAGAAACTGCCGATGCACTGGCAGAAGCCGAGACCTACATCGCCTACGGCCGGAATGACCAGGCTGTTCAGGTTCTGGAAACGGCGATTTCCCGTGAACCGAGCCGGGCCGATCTGAGACTGAAGCTGCTGTCGGTCTATGCCGACAACCAGGACCACGACGCCTTCGAAAAACAGTACGGTGAGGTTGCCGCACTGGAAGACGATGTGGCGCTGCAGGAAGCTGAGGCAATCCGGGCCCGTCTGGATGAAGCCGAAGCCATGCCGAGCATCGATGACCTTGAGTCTCAGCTGCGTTCCGATTCCTTCAGTCTGACTGAAAGCGAGCCGGAGCAGGCAGAACCGGTGGCTGAGCAGGATCAACCGATCGAATGGACCTTGCCAGACGAGCTCAAGGCTGACGAATTTGAAGCCTCGGTGGATGAGGTCAAAGAAAACGAATTTGGCGAACTTGAGTCTGATTCTGCCCTTGAAACAGATGCCGAGGACAACTCGCTGGAGTTTGATCTGTCCGAATTCGAGCTTGACGATGAAGATAGCGTTGAGCTGGAAACAGAAGAGACCGGTGAGTCGAAAACAGAAGAGCCTGCGGCCGACGAAGAGCTCGACCTGGATCTGGGTCTGGAGTCCGAAGAAGAGCTGAGCCTGGAGTCCGAAGATCTCGATGAGTCCTTCCTGGACGAGCTCGATGCGGAACTGGAGAAAGTGTCCGGTGAAGACGACGCCCTGGAAGAGCTTGACCTGGAAGATGCCTCTCTGGATGAGCTGGAGCTGGATGTTTCCGATGAAGACCTCGCGCTGATGGGCGAGTTCTCCGAGGCGGACTCTGAGCCGGCGGTTGATGAGGAGCTGGGGCTGGAAGACGCGCTTCGGGAACTTGAAGCCGAAGACGAGATTCCGGTGGTTGATGTGGCCGAACCCGCTGCAGACGACCTCGGTGCAGGGCAGGTAACTCCGGTTACTGGTCTGGATATCGACGAAGGCGACCTGGAAGACGACGACTTCGACTTCCTGGCGGGCACTGACGAGGCGGCTACCAAGCTTGACCTTGCCCGGGCCTACATCGAGATGGGTGACAGTGATGGTGCCCGTGACATTCTCGAGGAGGTTGCACTGGAAGGTAACGACGAACAGAAAGCCGAGGCGCAAGAGCTCCTTAAAAATCTTTCCTGATCCGTTATAATCAGTTCAACCGTGGCAACAGCGCCGGCCCTTGTGCCGGCGCTTTGTTTTTTCAGAAGACATCACACCGGGCTGACCCTTGTTTCTTGAACCACACCCCCTGACGACAGATAATGCCATTGGTAACGGCCGTGTTGCCATTGCTTTCGAATACGATGGCCGTCACTTCCATGGCTGGCAGTTCCAGAAAAGCGGCGTGCGATCGGTGCAGGCCGAACTGGCAAAGGCTGTGGCAAAGGTGGCTGATCATCCGGTGGATCTGGTGTGTGCCGGCCGCACCGACGCAGGTGTTCATGCCAGCTTCCAGATTGCCCACTTTGATACGCCCTCGGTACGTAACCTGCGTTCCTGGGTAATGGGCATGAACACCGCCTTGCCTGATGACATTGCCGTGCATTGGGCCGGCAACGGGGTCGACGACTTCCACGCCCGTTTCTCCGCGGTTTACCGCCGCTACCGGTATATCATCTACAATCATTCGGTAAGGCCGGGCATCCAGCGTGGTCAGGTGAGCTGGAACTTCCGCCCGCTGGACGAGAACAGGATGCATGCCGCTGCCCAGGCGCTTTTGGGTGAGCACGATTTTACGTCGTTCAGGGCCGCTGGTTGCCAGTCCCGTACCCCGGTTCGCTATATGGAGCGCATTTCAGTAACCCGATCCGGCAGTTATGTCGTAATTGATATTCAGGCCAATGCCTTTCTGCACCATATGGTACGCAACATTGCCGGTGCCTTGATGGATGTGGGTACCGGAAAGGAGTCGGTTGACTGGGTGGGTGAGGTGCTGGTGGCGACAGACCGGAAGCTTGCGGGAGTGACCGCGCCGCCGCACGGGCTTTATCTGGTGGATGTGGGGTATCCTGAGCGTTATGGTATCCCCAAAGCTTTGTGTGGCCCGGGTTTCGCAAGCCCCTGGTTCCCGCAAGCGCTGAACCAGCCCATAGAGCCAACCCATATTCATCCGAAACAACCGGTAACGGCGCCATGATGACCCGCGTAAAGATCTGCGGCCTGACCCGGCCAGAAGATGTCGAGGCCGCGATCGGTGCCGGTGCCGACGCCATTGGCCTGGTGTTTTTCGCTAAAAGCCCGCGCGCCGTCTCAATCGCCCAGGCGGAACTTCTGGCAGCCAAGGTTCCTGCCTTTGTGACCCTGACCGGGCTGTTTGTTAACCCGGAGGCGACCTTCGTGGAGCAGGTGCTGGCGCAGGTGCCCCTGGATCTGCTGCAGTTTCACGGCGACGAAGCGCCAGAGTTTTGTGCGTCGTTCGGGCGGCGCTGGATCAAGGCCGTTCGGGTCCGGGAAGCCGGCCAGATCGAACAGGCCTTCAAGGATTTCGAGGGTGCCAGCGGCTTACTGGTTGATGCCTGGGACCCGGACCGTTACGGCGGCACCGGCCACTCGTTCAACTGGCAGTTGATTCCGGAGCTTCGGCCGTTGCCCCTGATATTGGCCGGTGGGTTGTCATCTGCTAACGTAGCCACCGCTGTTGAACAGGTGCGGCCATGGGCTGTCGATGTCAGTGGCGGGGTAGAGCAGAGTAAGGGCAGGAAAGACCCCACCAAACTATCCGAATTCATAAAAGAGGTTCACCGTGTCTGTAAAACTCACTGATGAAATGCTGAAGGCACTTCCCGATACCAAAGGCCACTTCGGTGCCTTTGGTGGCCGGTTTGTATCGGAAACCCTGATGGACTCCCTGATGACTCTGGAGCGGGAGTATCTGCTGCTGAAAGATGACCCTGATTTTCAGGCGACTTTCGACAAGGATCTCGCGGATTATGTAGGCCGGCCCAGTCCCCTGTATTTTGCTGAGCGCCTGACCCGGGAAACCGGTGGTGCCCAGATCTGGCTGAAACGGGAAGACCTTAACCATACCGGCGCCCATAAGGTGAACAACACCATCGGCCAGGCTCTGCTGGCCAGTTTTCTGGGCAAGAAGCGCATCATTGCGGAAACCGGGGCCGGCCAGCATGGTGTGGCCACCGCGACGGTGTGTGCCCGCCTGGGTCTGGAGTGCCACGTATTTATGGGCTCTGAAGACGTCAAACGCCAGTCTCTGAACGTTTACCGTATGAAGCTGCTGGGCGCCACTGTGCACTCGGTAGAGAGCGGCACCAAGACCCTGAAAGACGCCATGAACGAAGCCATGCGGGACTGGGTTGCCAATGTTGATGAAACTTTCTACATCATCGGTACCGTGGCCGGTCCACATCCTTACCCTTTGCTGGTGCGTGATTTCCAGTCGGTGATCGGTCGTGAACTCCGTCAGCAGTCCCTGGAAAAAACCGGCAAGTTGCCGGATGCCCTGGTGGCCTGTGTGGGTGGTGGTTCTAACGCTATCGGTATGTTCTATCCGTTCCTGACCGACGAATCTGTCGAATTGTATGGCGTGGAAGCCGGCGGACTGGGGATCGAGACCGGTCAGCACGCCGCTCCGCTTTGTGCCGGACGTCCGGGTGTACTGCACGGTAACCGCACTTATCTGATGGAAGACGAGAACGGTCAGATTTCCAGTACCCATTCGGTCAGTGCCGGCCTGGATTATCCGGGCGTAGGACCGGAGCATGCCTGGTTGAAGGATATCGGGCGCGCCAACTACGTTTCGGTAACCGACGAAGAAGCATTGGACGGTTTCCGCAAACTGACCCGTATTGAAGGTATCATGCCGGCACTGGAGTCTTCCCATGCGGTGGCCTATGCCCTCAAGCTGGCTGCCACCATGGACAAGGACAAAATGCTGGTCATCAATGTCTCCGGCCGTGGCGACAAGGATATTCACACCATCGCCCAGTTGGATGGCATCGAGATCTGAAGGTATCAGGAGCAGGTATGAGCCGAATTGAAGGTGTACTGAAATCGCTGAAAGCGCAGGGCCGTAAGGCGCTGATCCCTTATATAACCGCCGGTGATCCGCATCCGGATCAGACGGTGGACCTTATGCATGCGCTGGTGGCCGCCGGTTCCGATATTATCGAGCTCGGAGTGCCTTTTTCTGACCCCATGGCCGATGGTCCGGTGATTCAGCTGGCCTGTGAGCGGGCGCTGAAATTCAACACCTCACTGCGCCAGGTGATCGGCATGGTGAAGGAATTCCGCAAGACCAACAGCGATACTCCGGTGGTTCTTATGGGCTACCTGAACCCCATGGAAGCCATGGGGTACGAGGCGTTCGCCGATGCCGCTGCTGATGCGGGCCTTGATGGCGTGCTGACAGTGGACTTGCCGCCGGAAGAGGCTGATCAGGTTGCGCCGCTGTTTTCGGCGCGCAACATGGATCCGATTTTCCTGCTGGCGCCAACCACTACCGATGAGCGCATCAAGGCAATCAGTGAGCACTCATCCGGCTATGTGTACTATGTTTCTATCAAGGGTGTTACCGGTTCCGCCAGCATCGACGTAGATGACGTGGCCCGGAAGGTGGCACATATACACGAGTTGACGGCTTTGCCGGTGGGTGTCGGCTTCGGTATACGCGATGCGGAAACTGCCGCCGCAGTAGGCAGAGTATCCGATGGTGTAATTGTTGGCAGCGTGCTGGTGGATACAATAGCCCGACACCAGACAGATCCGGAAGGTCTTCGTAAGGCCCTGACTGATCTGTTGCACCCGATGCGCGAGGCTCTGGACAGCCTTAATTCCTGAGTAAACGGCGTCCAGGCATCAAAGGACAGGATGAAAGCATGAGTAATTGGCTGGAAAAGATCATGCCGAGCAAGATTCGCTCGGAATCACGGCAGCGTACCGGCGTACCGGAAGGCTTGTGGAAAAAGTGCCCCAAGTGCGGGGCGTTTCTTTACAAGCCCGAACTCGAGAAAAATCTGGACGTTTGCCCCAAGTGCAACCACCACATGCGTGTGAATGCCCGTCGCCGGCTGGATATTTTCCTGGACAAAGACGGCCGTGAGGAAATTGCTGCAGATCTGGAGCCTTCCGATCGTCTGAAGTTTAAAGATACCAAACGCTACAAAGATCGCCTGTCAGCGGCCCAGAAGGCCACCGGCGAGAAGGATGCGCTGGTAGCCTTTAAGGGGTCTACCCTGGGTGTCCCTCTTGTTGCCTGTGCCTTTGAGTTCAACTTCCTGGGCGGCTCCATGGGTCAGGTGGTGGGCGAGAAGTTTGTTCAGGCTGCCAATGTCGCCCTTGAGCACCGGATTCCGTTAGTGTGCTTCTCTGCCAGTGGCGGTGCCCGCATGCAGGAGGCGATCCTGTCGCTGATGCAGATGGCGAAAACTGCGGCCGTTCTGGAGCGCATGAAAGCAGAGGGCATTCCCTATGTTTCTGTGCTCACAGATCCGGTCTTCGGTGGTGTGTCGGCCAGTCTGGCTATGCTGGGTGATCTGAATATTGCCGAACCTTATGCGCTGATCGGTTTTGCCGGCCCGCGGGTTATTGAGCAAACCGTTCGTGAAAAGCTGCCAGAAGGCTTTCAGCGCAGTGAATTCCTGCTGGAGCACGGCGCCATTGATATGATCCTGCACCGGCACAGTATGCGTGAGCGCATTGCCCACCTGCTGGCTAAGTTCACCGGTGGCGAAAGGCCTGGTACTGAAGCACCGATCGAATTCGAAATTACCGAGAAGCCCGATACTGATGAACCCTCAGGGCACTGACCCCTCGCCGGCGCCGGTCTGCAGCCCCGGCGCCGGGGCTTCCGTTCAGGAGTGGCTGAACTGGCTTGAAGCCATCCATCCTACAGAAATTGACCTTGGCCTGGACCGCGTTCTGGTGGTTCTGCGCCGGTTGTTCCCCCGGAAACCGAACGCACGGATCATTACCGTAGCCGGTACCAATGGTAAGGGCACCACGGTTGCGACCCTGGAAAAGCTGTTGCTGTCGTCTGGTCGCAGCACCGGTGCTTATACGTCTCCGCACCTGCAGAACTACAATGAGCGGGTCAGGCTTAATGGCGCTGACATTGAGGACGCCGCCCTGGTCAAGGCTTTCGAAAAAGTAGAAGGCGCCAGGGGCAAAGTCAGCCTTACTTACTTCGAGTTTGGCACCCTGGCAGCATTCGTGGCCTTTGCCGAAGCGGGTGTTGAAGACTGGGTGCTGGAGGTCGGCCTTGGCGGAAGGTTGGATGCAGTCAATGTGCTCGATGCCGACTACGCCGTGATCACCTCTATTGATATCGACCATATCGGTTTCCTCGGTGATAACCGTGAAGTGATCGGTTTCGAGAAGGCCGGCATTTTGCGGCGCGGAATTTTTGCAGTCTGTGCCGACCCGGAACCGCCGGCTTCGGTACTACAGCAGGCGGTGGCCCAGAAAGTTGATCTGCAGGTGACGGGCCGTGACTATCAGTTGTCAGCCAGCCAGAACGATGCGGCAACTATGGAGTTGGCGGTTGGCGATGATTTGATCGAGTTGCCCGCGGGGCCCCTGCCTGTGCAGAGCGTTGCCGCGGCGGTGGTTTTGGCGCGCCGTTTGTTGCCGGATGTGGCTCCGGAAATACTGGGTAGGGTTGCCAGGACCGTGACCGTGCCAGGACGATTCGAACTGCTCCGCGAAAACCCCAGGGTTCGGGTTGATGTGGGGCATAACCCCCATGCAGCCCGCTGGCTGGCCGGCCGTGTGAAAGCAGAGCATGGTGCCGGAGGCAAGGTGCACGCGGTGTATGCCGCCCTGGCAGACAAAGATGTCGATGGCGTTATGGCGGCCATGAAGCCGGTCGTTGATCATTGGTATTTTGCCGGTCTGGATGTGCCCCGAGGGTTGTCTGTGGATGCCCTGTTAGCCCATGCCCGAGGTTGCGGTGTCAGCGGAGGGGAGGGCTATGAAAACGTCAGCCTGGCGTTACGGGCAGCTGTCGCCAAGGCCGGCCCTGATGATTTCGTGGTTGTGTTTGGCTCGTTCTATACGGTGGCCGGGGCTCGGGCAGAGCTGATAGTGGCGGCGTCTTAAACTTTGTCCATTCCTTGCGCACAGGCTTGGAGTTGGGACAGGTCACGGTTAGTATCTTGTTGAACGGATAATATACGGGAGCCGTCAACGGTGGATGGATTGAAGCAACGGATAATCGGCGCGCTGGTACTGATTTCACTGGCAGTTATTTTTGTCCCGATGATTTTTGACGAGCCGCATTCAGAGCGCCAGTCTACGCCAATCACCATCCCTGAAGAGCCGCCGTTCCCGGAAGTGGACATGCCGGCCCAGCCTCAGGCCGCGCCATCGATGAACACAGAATCAGAAACGCCGGCCATGGGCTTCCGGGTTGTTGAAGAGCCGGCTCAGCCAGCCGCAGTGCCTGAATCTGAGCCCACGCCCGCGCTGGTAACCAGTCAGGGGGCGGAAGAGCCCGAGCCTCAGCAGCCGGCCCGCGTTGCCTTGCGGGAGCCCGAGCAGCCGAAAGAATTCGCCAAAACCCTTGAAGGTGCCTGGATCGTACAGTTAGGCAGCTTTGGTAATGCCGATAACGCCCGTCGTTTGCGCGACAAGGTGATCGATCTCGACTACGGTGCCCATCTGCAACAGGTGAGCAGTGGCGAGACTGAGCTCACCCGTGTCTTCAGTGGTCCTTTTGTGAGCAAGGCCGAGGCCGAAAAGGCAAAGGCTGTGCTTGATAAGGAATTCAAACTGAACAGCCTGGTGACCTCTGGCGGGAAATAACCGGTGTCCAGCCATTTATCGGCACAGTTTGGGCACTCTGCAGTTTGGTGCAGTGCGGTTTCCTGTTAGAATTCGCGCTTCCTATTCTTCGCCGGGATGTTCATGGAAACGCTGATCTGGATTGACTGGGTCATCATTGCCCTCATTACAGTTTCCACTGTTATCAGTCTGAAGCGGGGCTTCGTCAAAGAAGCCTTGTCGCTGGTAACCTGGATTGGCGCGTTCATTATCGCCCGCACCTTCCACCCCCAGATGCAATCGCTGCTGGAGTCCTCGGTTGAAACGCCGCTGGTTCGGTTGATTGCCGCGTTTGCGATCCTGTTTTTCGGTACCCTGATCATCGGGGCCATCATCAATAACATGATCGGGCACTTGGTTCGCGCTACCGGGCTGTCTGCCACAGACCGTGTTCTGGGTATGGGGTTCGGCCTGCTGCGCGGCGTGGTGGTAGTTATTGTTGGTATTGCGTTCACCCGGTATACGCCGCTGGCCCAGGACACCTGGTGGAAAACGTCAGTGATGATTGATCGCCTGGCGGTAGTAGAAGACTGGTCTCGCCGGACAATGGGGGATGAGTTCGCCCGGTTCCTCGGGCCGGCAGGCCAGGCGCAGGAACAACCCGGACCAGCTAACGAAATCGAAGACGTGAAACCCACGTCTGCATCCCGATAACATTCAGTTCTAACACTCGGAGAGTTGCCCAGCCATGTGTGGCATTGTCGGTATTGTCAGTACTTCCAACGTTAATCAGCTGCTTTACGATGCGCTGACCGTTCTTCAGCACCGTGGCCAGGATGCGGCGGGAATTGTGACCTTTCAGGACAACCGATTCTATCTCCGGAAGGATAACGGGCTGGTGCGGGATGTGTTTCACACCCGGCACATGCGTCGTTTGGCGGGTAACGTGGGTATTGGCCATGTGCGCTACCCAACCGCCGGCAGTTCGAGCTCGGCCGAGGCCCAGCCTTTTTATGTGAACAGCCCTTACGGGATCACCCTGGCTCACAACGGCAACCTGACCAACGCTGATGACCTGGCCGGCGACCTGTTCCGAACCGACCTGCGCCATATCAACACCAATTCAGACTCTGAAGTGCTGTTGAACGTATTCGCCCACGAACTGCAGAAGCAGGGCAAGCTGAACCCTACCAAAGACGAGATCTTCTCGGCCGTGCGGGCCGTACACAAGCGCTGTCGCGGAGCCTATGCGGTCATAGCCATGATTACCGGCTATGGCATTGTCGGTTTCCGTGACCCTAACGGCATCCGCCCGGCGTGCTACGGTGTTCGCGAGAGCGAAAATGGCCAGAAAGAGTATATGATTGCCTCCGAAAGCGTGGCCCTGAACGCGGCCGGCTTCGCCATGGTGCGGGATATTGCACCGGGTGAGGCGGTGTACATTGAAACCGACGGCACTCTCTACAGTGAGCAGTGCGCTGAGGCGCCCAAGCTGTTCCCCTGTATTTTCGAGCACGTTTACTTTGCGCGCCCGGACTCCATCATGGATCGCGTATCGGTATACAAGGCCCGCCTGCGTATGGGTGAAGTGCTGGCTGATAAAATTCTGCGTGAATGCCCGGAGCACGACATCGACGTGGTGATTCCGATTCCTGACACCAGCCGCACTTCGGCCATGCAGATGGCCTACCAGTTGGGTGTTAAGTACCGGGAAGGCTTTATCAAGAACCGCTACATCGGTCGTACCTTCATCATGCCGGGACAAAAAATGCGCAAGAAGTCGGTGCGCCAGAAGCTCAACCCGATCGACCTGGAGTTCCGCGGCAAGAATGTGATGCTGGTGGACGACTCCATCGTTCGCGGTACCACCTGTAAGGAAATCGTGCAGATGGCCCGGGATGCCGGCGCCCGCAATGTTTATTTTGCCTCTGCTGCACCCCCTGTCCGGTACCCGAACGTGTACGGTATCGACATGCCGTCGGCTAACGAGCTGATCGCCCACGACCGTACCGTTGAAGAAGTTCGGGACCTGATCGGCGCCGATTGGCTGGTGTACCAGGACCTCGAAGACCTGATTGCCTGTGTGGATGACGTCAACGATGATATCGACGGCTGGGAGTGCTCGGTGTTCACTGGCGAGTATGTAACCGGAGATATCGATGCAGCCTATCTCGCGCGCCTTGAAGGCCAGCGCAACGATACCAACCGCTCCAGCGGTCAGGTAATGGACGAAGATAACGGCATTATCGACCTGCACAATGATGAAGACTGACGCCAGCCCCTGCACTAGGAGAACCCGATGAGTTACGGCCGCGAAGAACACCTCTGGATTCCGGAGTCGGACCTGGACGGTATGTCTGTGGACACCCTTGCGGTGAGGGCAGGGCAGATCCGTACCGGGCAACTCGAACACAGTGACGCCATTTTTCCCACCTCCAGCTTTGTTTACGGCAGTGCGGCCCAGGCGGCAGCGCGGTTTGGGGGCGAGGAGCCGGGGAATATCTATTCCCGGTTTACCAACCCAACGGTTCAGGCCTTCGAGGGCCGGATTGCCGTGATGGAAGGTGGCGAGAAAGCCGTGGCCACTGCCTCCGGCATGGCCGCCATTCTGAGCACCTGCATGGCGCTGCTTAAAGCCGGTGACCATGTAATCTGCTCCCGCGGCGTATTCGGCACCACCAACGTGCTGTTCCAGAAGTACATGGCGAAATTCGGGGTAGAAACCAGCTTTGTTTCGCTGACCGATATGGAGCAGTGGCAGGCGGCGGTGCGGCCGGAAACCCGCATGTTGTTTATCGAAACGCCATCCAACCCTCTGTGCGAAGTGGCAGACATGGCTGCTTTATCGGCGCTGGCACGAGCCAACGATTCGTTGTTCGTGGTGGATAACTGCTTCTGCACCCCGGTGCTGCAGCGCCCGCTGGAACATGGCGCAGACCTGGTGGTGCACTCGGCTACCAAGTACCTTGATGGCCAGGGCCGTTGCGTGGGTGGTGTGGTTGTTGGCCCGGCAAAGTACCTGGATGAGGTCTACGGTTTCATCCGCTCTGCCGGCCCCACCATGAGCCCGTTCAACGCCTGGGTGTTCCAGAAAGGCCTGGAAACCTTACCGATTCGTATGCGAGCTCACTGTGCCAATGCGCTAGAGTTGGCTCGTTGGCTGGAACAGCAGCCTGCGGTAGAGAAGGTGTTCTACGCCGGGCTGGAGAGTCACCCGCAGCATGAGCTGGCAAAGCGCCAGCAAGATGGTTTTGGCGGTGTGGTTTCATTCCAGCTGAAAGGCGGCCGGGAGCAGGCGTGGCGATTTATTGATGCCACCCGGATGATTTCTATTACCGCTAACCTGGGCGATGTGAAAACAACGATTACCCATCCGGCGACCACTACCCACGGGCGCTTGTCGCCGGAAGACAAGGACAAGGCAGGGATCACCGAAAACCTGGTTCGGTTGTCTGTTGGTATTGAAGCCATAGATGACCTGAAAGCCGATCTGGATCGAGGTTTTCAGGCGCTGAAAGATTAAACTCACTGACGGTTTGGGCATTCATGGCGGAATCCGCTAAAGCGAAAAAAGCAGTATCAGCTGAGCTGACGGACAAACAGAAACGCTTTCGCCGCCTGATGGCACAGGGCGCCCGTGAGGGAGCGGTCATTGGCCTGATAGTGCTGTGCATTTATCTGGCCATGGCCCTGTTTACCTTCAGCCCGTCGGACCCGGGCTGGGCCAGCATTGGCCACGACACCAGCGTACAGAACTACGCTGGCCGCACGGGTGCCTGGCTGGCCAGTCTGCTGATGGACTTCTTCGGCCACGTGTCCTGGCTGTTTCCTGTCATGATTGCCGGTTATGCAGTGATGTTGATTCGCCTGCGTAACCAGTCACTGGACCTGCACTGGCCATTGTTCATGGTGCGGTTCGGTGGCTTTCTCCTGATTCTGCTGTCTGCCACCAGCCTGCTGTCGCTGTATTCTGTGTTTGGCTTGGGTGAATCCTCTGGTGGTGTGCTTGGCCTTGCGGTCTCCGAAGCCATGGTGCGCTTCTTCAACCTGCCTGCCACCACGTTGTTGCTGATTGCCATCTTCCTGTTTGCCCTGACGGTAACCGTCGGTTTGTCCTGGTTCCGGCTGATGGACCAGGTTGGAGCCTTAACCCTGAAAGTGGGGCTGGCCATCAAGGCACTGTTTACCCGTGCCGGTAACAAACCGGAAAAGCCGGCACGGCCAGCTCAACCAGAGCCGGAACCCCCGGTTATCCGTGACAAAGTGGTGGTGGACAGCAAACCTGCGGGCGCGAAGACTCAACGCTGGTGGCATCGCCTGCTGCGCCGCCGGGCCAAAGCGCCGGCAAGAGAGATCAAGGCGGCTGCTCCGAAAGTTCGTAAAGAGCCCGGCCTTGAAGGCCTGGCAGAAGTGGATCCGGAACCGGTACGGCTGGAAAGTTTCAGCTCCCGCGATGCAGGCGAGCCCCGCCCGGAGCCCACGCTCAAATCAGACAAGCCTGCCCAGGCCGGCAGTCGCGCACTGAAAATATCTCCGTTCAAGAAAGACGATCAGAAACCGGTAGAAAACAAGGGCTCCAGCAAGCAGGCGTCGCTGCTGGAAGATATTGAGAGCCCGATTCCGCCGATTACCCTGCTTGACGCTGCCGAAGCGCATAAGGATCGGGGCTACTCCGAAGAAGCTCTTGAGCATATGTCCCGGCTGCTGGAAGAAAAACTGGCTGATTTTGGGGTGACAGTAGAAGTGGTGGAAGTGAACCCCGGCCCGGTGATTACCCGGTTCGAGATCAAACCGGCGGCGGGGGTTAAAGTCAGCAAGATATCCAACCTGGCCAAAGACCTGGCCCGCTCCCTAGCGGTACTCAGCGTACGTGTGGTGGAAGTGATTCCCGGCAAATCTGTCGTGGGGATCGAGATTCCGAACGAAACCCGTGAGATTGTCCGCTTGAGCGAGGTATTGGGTGCCCGGGTGTTTACCGAATCTTCCTCCGCGCTGACCCTGGCGCTGGGTAACGACATTGGTGGCAACCCGATGGTGGCCAACCTGGCCAAGATGCCCCACCTGCTGGTAGCCGGTACCACCGGTTCCGGTAAGTCTGTGGGTGTGAACGCCATGCTGCTAAGCATGCTGCTGAAGGCAACGCCGGAAGAAGTGCGCTTCATCATGGTGGACCCGAAGATGCTGGAACTCAGCATCTATGACGGCATTCCCCATCTGCTGGCCCCGGTGGTGACCGACATGAAGGAGGCCGCCAATGCACTGCGTTGGTGTGTGGCCGAGATGGAGCGCCGCTATCGCCTGATGGCCAACCTGGGCGTGCGTAATATCGCCGGCTACAACAAAAAGGTGAAGGATGCCCGGGCCGAGGGTGAGCCCCTGCTGGACCCGCTCTGGAAGCCTGACGAATACCTGGCCAATGACGAGCAGGAACGCCCGGAACTCGACACCCTGCCGTTTATCGTGGTGGTGATCGACGAATTCGCAGACATGATGATGATCGTCGGCAAAAAGGTGGAAGAGCTGATTGCCCGGATTGCCCAGAAAGCCCGGGCGGCTGGTATCCACCTTATCCTTGCCACCCAGCGGCCATCAGTTGATGTTATTACCGGCCTGATCAAGGCAAACATTCCGACCCGGATTTCCTTCCAGGTGTCGTCCAAGATCGACTCCCGCACGGTTCTGGATCAGGGCGGGGCCGAGCAGCTGTTAGGGCATGGCGACATGCTTTACCTGCCGCCGGGCTCCGGCCTGCCGGTTCGGGTGCACGGTGCCTTTGTGGACGATGACGAAGTGCATCGGGTAGTCAGTGCCTGGAAAGCCCGAGGCGAGCCTGAATACGTAGACGACGTTCTTAATGGTGCCGAGGGCGAGAATCTGCCTGGCGTTCCAACCCTCTCTGAAGGAGGCGGTGGCGATGAAGGTGATGCCCTGTTTGACGAGGCGGTTGCCTTCGTAACAGAAAACCGGCGGGTGTCGATCTCGTCGGTGCAGCGCAAATTTAAAATCGGCTACAACCGGGCCGCCAATCTGGTGGATGCCATGGAGGCTTCCGGTGTGGTCAGTCCGGCGGGACACAACGGCGCCCGAGAAGTGCTGGCGCCCCCGCCGCCAAGAGACTAGGAGATTAGCCTATGATCAGATCACTGTTGACCGGAATTGTCTTTGTTCTGGCGCTCGGCGCAAGTGCACAAGCCTTCGCTGATAACGATCAGGAATCCATCAAGGCGGCAGAGCAGCTCTCAGCCATGCTACGCAGCTACGAAACCTACCAGGCCCGCTTCATTCAGATTGTGGTGGATGCCAACGGTGGCCGCATTCAGGAAACCCGGGGCAACCTGAAAGCCAAGCGCCCGGGCCTGTTCTACTGGGAAACCGGTGCGCCGCTGTCGCAATTCATTGCCAGCGATGGTGAAAAGGTGGAAGTGTACGATCCGGACCTTGAGCAGGTAACAATCCACACCCTGGATGACCGCATCCAGACCACGCCGGCATTGTTGCTCAGTGGCGAGGTGGGCAACCTGAACGAAAGTTATAAGGTGTCTGGTCGCAGCATCGGCGAGGATACCCGGGAGTTCACCCTGATACCCCGCAGTGCTGACTCGCTGTTCACCTCTTTGCGCCTGAGCTTCTACGATGGCGAACTGCAGGAAATGCGCATGGAAGACTCACTGTCCCAGATGAGCATCCTCAGCTTCGATGAGATCCGCCTGAACGAAAACATTGAGCGCAGCGCCTTCCGGCTGGAATACCCGGAGGAGGTTGACGTAATCCGGGACGGCGTCTGATGCAGGACAGCCTGTTTCAGACTGAAGCCGGTTTCCAGCCGCTGGCCGCCCGCATGCGGCCGGCAACCCTTGACGACTACGTGGGCCAGAAACACCTGGTCGGCCCCGGCAAACCCTTGCGCCGGGCGGTAGAACAGGGCCAGCTGCACTCCATGATCCTGTGGGGCCCGCCCGGGGTGGGCAAAACCACCTTTGCTCGCCTGTTGGCGAATGTTGGCGAGCTTTCCTATGAAACCCTGTCTGCCGTGCTCAGCGGGGTGAAAGAAATCCGCGAAGTGGTGGAGCGGGCCCGCAATCGCAAACAATCCCAGGGCCGCGAAACCCTGCTGTTTGTGGACGAAGTGCACCGCTTCAACAAAAGCCAGCAGGATGCTTTTCTTCCCCATATCGAAAACGGCACCTTTATCTTTGTGGGCGCTACTACCGAAAACCCTTCCTTCGAGCTGAACAGCGCTCTGCTGTCTCGCACCCGGGTTTATGTGCTGAAGAACCTGGAGCGGGACGACATTCTGCAACTGCTGCACCGGGCACTCACCAGTGATGTGGGGTTCGCCGGCAAGTTGCGGATTGACGACGATGTGCTGGAGACCATGGCGGCCTCCGCCGGAGGCGATGCCCGGCGGGCCCTGAATATTCTGGAAGTGGCAGCCGACCTGGCGGACCCGGAAGGGCCGGAAGCCAGCCGCATTACCGCCGCCACACTGGAGCAGGTGCTGCAAACCAGTTTGCGCCGATTCGATAAGGGCGGCGACGTCTTCTATGACCAGATCTCCGCGCTGCACAAATCCGTACGTGGCTCCAACCCGGACGGCTCCCTGTACTGGCTGTGCCGGATGCTCGATGGCGGGTGCGATCCGCTCTATGTGGCTCGTCGGCTGGTGCGCATTGCCAGTGAGGATATAGGTAACGCGGACCCCCGGGCCTTGCAGATCACCATGCAGGCCTGGGACGCCCAGGAGCGGCTGGGCTCGCCGGAAGGAGAGCTGGCCCTGGCCCAGGCGGTAACCTATCTGGCCATGGCGCCAAAAAGCAACGCGGTCTACACGGCTTTTAACCAATGCATGGCCGATATTCGCAAAGATCCGGACTATGAAGTACCGGTTCATCTGCGAAACGCCCCGACCAAACTCCTCAAAAGCATGGGCCACGGCGAGGAGTATCGCTACGCCCATGACGAGCCGGACGCCTTCGCCGCCGGCGAATCCTACCTCCCCGAACCTATCCATCAGCGCCGCTACTACCAGCCGGTGATGCGCGGGCTGGAGATCAAGCTGGCCGAGAAGCGCCAAAGGCTCGACGCCCTGGATGCGCAAAGCCCGAAAAAGCGCTATTGATCCACCCGGTTTACTGAATTTGCACCGGGCGCAGGGCAGAAGGTGGCCAGCAGAACTGCGGCAGGTATAATGCCGCTATATTCATTCATTCGTTAACCGGTAAATCAGGAAGATCATGCTCGATCCGAAACGTGTCCGTACCCAGACTGAAGAAATCGCCCGCCGGCTGGCCATTAAGAACTTCGAGTTTGATGTGGCTACCTTCGAAAGGTTAGAGGAGAGCCGCCGAGCCATTCAGGTTCGCACGGAAACACTGCAGAGCGAGCAGAACAAGCGTTCCAAGTCCATCGGCAAGGCCAAGGCCGCGGGTGAAGATATCCAGCCGTTGCTGGAAGAAGTGGACAACCTGAAGCGCCAGAAGGCGGAAGCAGAAGACGAACTGCGTTCGGTTCAGGAGTCCCTGAACGCCTTCTTCGCCGGCATTCCGAACCTGCCGGACGACGATGTGCCGCCGGGCAAGAATGAAGACGACAACGTTGAAACCCGCTTGTGGGGCACGCCCCGGGAATTTGATTTTGAGCCCAAAGACCATGTGGCACTGGGTGAAGATCTGAAAGGCCTGGATTTCGAGAAAGCCAGCCAGTTGGCCCATTCCCGGTTTGCCGTAATGCGCGGCCCGCTGGCGCGCCTGCACCGTGCTCTGGCCCAGTTCATGCTGGACCTGCACACCGAGGAGCACGGTTACACCGAGGCCTACGTGCCGTACCTGGTGAATGCCAATACCCTGTTTGGTACCGGTCAGTTACCGAAGTTCGAGGAAGACCTGTTCCGCACCGCCGGTGACAACCCGCTGTACCTGATCCCGACGGCGGAAGTGCCGGCCACCAACCTGGTGTCTGACACTATTCTGGATGACGCGGAGCTGCCGCTGCGCCTGGTTTGCCACACCCCCTGTTTCCGCAGTGAAGCCGGCTCCTACGGCCGGGATGTGCGGGGCATGATTCGCCAGCACCAGTTTGACAAGGTAGAACTGGTGCAAGTAGTTCGCCCGGAAGATTCCGCCAAGGCACTGGAGCAGCTCACCGGCCACGCCGAGAAAGTGCTGCAGCTGCTGGAACTGCCGTACCGGGTGATGACCCTGTGTGGCGGCGATATGGGCTTCTCGGCGGCCAAGACCTTCGACCTGGAAGTCTGGTTGCCGGGGCAGGGCAAGTATCGGGAGATTTCTTCCTGCTCCAACACCCGTGATTTCCAGGCCCGCCGTATGCAGGCCCGCTGGCGTAACCCGGAAACCGGCAAACCGGAGCCGGTACACACCCTTAATGGCTCCGGCCTGGCGGTAGGCCGTGCCATGATTGCGGTGATGGAAAACTACCAGCAGGCGGACGGCAGCATCCTCGTTCCGGAAGTGTTGAAGCCGTATATGAGAGGCCTGGACAGAATCCAATGAGCCAGAACAAAGAAGGTACTCCACCGCCAGGTGCGATTGGTGTGGCCTCAGCTGCACCAAGGTATCGGGTGAATCCGATAACCGAAAACCCGAATAACTCTGCCGGAGAGGTTGCGCTGGTGGGAGCCGGGCCGGGTGACCCCGAGCTGCTGACCCTGAAGGCCTGGCGGCTGATCACCAATGCTGAAGTGGTGTTGTACGACCGCCTGGTGTCACCGGAAATCATGGCACTGATTCCGGAAAGTGCCGAAAAGATCCACGTGGGCAAGCAGCGTGCAAACCACACCTTGCCGCAAGATCAGATTAACCAGCGCCTGGTGGACCTGGCCCGTGACGGCCGTAAGGTAGTGCGCCTTAAGGGTGGAGACCCGTTTATCTTTGGCCGAGGTGGCGAGGAAATCGAGACCCTGGCGCAGGCGGGGGTGCGGTTTCAGGTGGTGCCGGGTATTACCGCAGCGTCTGGCTGTTCGGCCTATGCCGGCATTCCGCTGACCCACCGGGACTATGCCCAGTCGGTCCGGTTCATTACCGGCCACCTGAAGAACGACAGTTGCGATCTGCCCTGGGCCGATTTCGTGCAGACCAGCCAGACTCTCGTGTTCTACATGGGGCTGGTGGGCCTGCCGATTATCAGTCGGGAGTTGATAGCCCACGGCATGGCGCCGGATATGCCGGTCGCATTGGTGTCCAAAGGCACCACGCCGGAGCAGGAAGTCATTACCGGTACGCTGGAGACCATCGTCGGTATCATCGAGAACCGGGAAGTGGCGGCGCCCACGCTGGTAATCATTGGCGAGGTGGTTACCCTGCGCAACCGCCTCGACTGGCTGGGCGTACAACCCGAGCCTTACTGAACCGGCCTACCATCAGGCATAAAAAAACCGGGCTGAATGAGCCCGGTTTTTTTATGCTTTGCAAACGAATCAGCCGATACGCTTGGGCAGTACGTCCTTGAGCTTTTCACGCATGGTGCGGATAGCTTTCTCGGTGGTTTCCCAGTCAATACAGGCATCGGTTACTGACACGCCGTACTTCAGGTCTGCCAGGTTTTCCGGAATGGACTGGCTACCCCAGTTGATGTTGCTTTCCACCATCAGGCTCTGGATGGACTTGTTGCCTTCCAGGATCTGGTGGGTAACGTCCTGCATCACCAGCGGCTGAATAGCCGGGTCTTTGCTGGAGTTGGCGTGGCTGCAGTCCACCATGATGGACTTGCGCAGGTTGGCCTTCTCCAGAGCCTGTTCGCACAGGGCCACACTCACGGAGTCATAGTTGGGCTTGCCACCGCCACCACGAAGCACCACGTGGCCATAGTTGTTGCCCTTGGTGCGGATAATGGCGCCTTTACCCTGCTGGTCAATACCCAGGAAGCTGTGCGGGTGGGAGACCGACTTCATGGCGTTAACGGCAACGTCCAGGCTGCCGTCGGTGCCGTTCTTGAAGCCGATAGCCATAGACAGGCCGCTGCTCATTTCACGGTGGGTCTGTGATTCCGTAGTACGGGCGCCGATGGCAGACCAGGCAATGGTGTCTTGCAGGTACTGCGGGGAAATCGGATCCAGGGCCTCGGTTGCCGTCGGCAGGCCCAGTTCGTTGATGTCGAGCAGCAGGCGGCGGCCGATGTGCAGGCCCTGTTCGATATCGAAGGTATCGTTCAGGTGCGGATCGTTGATCAGACCTTTCCAGCCAACGGTGGTGCGGGGTTTTTCAAAGTAAACCCGCATCACCAGCAGCAGGGTGTCGCTGACTTCATCGGCCAGTTTCTTCAGTCGGGCGGCGTAGTCCCGGGCGGCGTCCACATCGTGGATGGAGCAGGGGCCAACTACAATAAACAGCCGGTGGTCTTTGCCGTCCATGATGTCGTAGATAGCCTGGCGGCCATTGGCCACGGTTTCCGCAGCGTTATCTGAAAGCGGCAGTTCGCTTTTCAGGGCTTCAGGAGTGATCAGTGATTCCTGACTGGCTACGTTCAGGTTTTCCAGTTTCTTGCCCGACATCTTGTAGTGCTTCCCCGGTGACTGAAGATTAACGCGAATGGCACCGGCAGGCGGTTGGCCGCCCGCCGGTAAGCACGTTAGTCTGCGTTATTTGGCAATGCTTTTCAACGGCGGGGCTCAGTCGTCCAGCGAGCCCATACCGTTGATATTGGCGCCGGCGTCTACGTACAGAATCTCGCCGGTGATACCGGAGGCCAGGTCAGACGACAGAAACGCAGCGGCGTTGCCCACTTCGGTGGTGGTCACGTTACGGCGCAGCGGCGCGCGCTTGGCGTTCTCGTTCAGCATACGGCGGAAGCTGGCAATACCGGAGGCGGCCAGAGTCTTGATCGGGCCGGCAGAAATCGCGTTCACCCGGATGCCTTCCTCGCCCAGGCTGGCGGCCATATAACGCACGTTGGCTTCCAGGGAGGCCTTGGCCAGGCCCATCACGTTATAGTTCTGCAGAACACGCTCCGCACCCAGGTAGCTCAGGGTCAGCAGGCTGCTGCCTTCGTGCATCATCTTGCGGGCACCCTTGGCCAGCGCCACGAAGCTGTACGAGCTGATGTCGTGGGCAATCTTGAAGCCTTCGCGGGTGGTGACATCCACATAGTTGCCGTTCAGCTCATTGGCCGGAGCAAAGCCAACCGCATGAATGATGATGTCGATGTTGTCCCAGTGTTTGTTCAGCTCGGTGAACACGTTCTCGATCTGCTCATCGCTGGCGACATCGCAGGGCAGGGTGAGAGTGCTGCCCCACTGTTCCGCGAATTTCTCAACGCGGGACTGCAGCTTTTCATTCTGGTAGGTGAAGGCCAGTTCGGCGCCTTCACGGGCGAAAGCCTCGGCAATGCCGTAAGCGATGGAATGTTTGCTGGCTACACCAACAATCAGTGCTTTCTTGCCACTGAGAATTCCCATGGGTATCTGCTCCCTGTGTTCCTGTGATTTGCGCGTATTATCCCCGACCGGGGGCCGCGCGGGTAACGGTCAATTGGTCGTAGTCTGGTAGAAGAAGGCTGCACTCAGCAATTCCCGGGTGTACCGCTGCTCCGGTGCCCGGAATATCTGTGCGGCGTCTCCATACTCCACAATCTTCCCCTGATGCAGAACCAGCAGCTTGTGGCTCAGTGCCCGGACTACCGCCAGATCGTGACTGATAAAGATGTAGCTTAACCGATAACGGGCCTGAAGATCCCGCAATAGCTCGATCACCTGTTTCTGCACGGTGCGGTCAAGGGCCGAGGTGGGTTCATCCAGAATAATCAGCTCAGGTTGCAGTACCAGGGCCCGGGCAATGGCGATGCGCTGGCGCTGGCCACCGGAGAACTCGTGGGGGTAACGGTGGCGGGCCTCCGGGTCCAGCCCGACATCCTGCAGCGCCCGGATAACCTTGGCGTCGTGCTGATCCCGGTTGTCCGGGTCGTGGATCATCAGGCCTTCACCCACAATTTCGGCCACGGACATACGCGGGCTCAGGCTGCCGAACGGGTCCTGGAAAACAATCTGGATACGCCGGCGCCAGGGCCGGAAGGCCTTCTGGGTGAGGTTGCCGATATCGGTGCCGGCCAGCTGGATGTTGCCGGTGGCGCCGGTGAGCTTTAACAAGGCGTGGCCGATGGTGGTTTTGCCACTGCCACTCTCACCGACAATGCCGAGGGTTTCGCCGGCCCGCACGGTGAAGCTCACATCACGAACCGCGTGATAGCTCTCTTTTACGCGCCCAAACAGATCCTTTTTTATCGGAAAGCGCACGTTCAGCTTGTCGACCCGCATCAGCTCCGGCTGCTTGTTGTTCGCCGGCAGGGGGTGTTCCGGAGGCTCGGCGTTAATCAGGTTCCGGGTGTAGGGGTGGGATGGCGCCTCGAACAGTGTTTCAACGGATGCCGCCTCTACCCGTTTCCCGCGTTCCATGACCACAACCTTGTCGGCATACCGGCGCACCAGACTTAGATCGTGGGTGATCAGGAGCATGGCCATGCCCAGTTTCTGTTGCAGCGATTTCAGCAGTTCCAGTACCTGTTTTTGTACGGTGACATCCAGGGCAGTGGTGGGCTCGTCGGCGATCAGCAGTTCCGGCTCATTGGCGAGGGCCATGGCGATCATCACCCGTTGTTTCTGCCCGCCTGAGAGCTGATGCGGATAACTCTGCAGACGACGTTCCGGCTCCGGGATACCCACCAGTGCCAGCAACTCGACGCATCTGGCCCGGGCTTGTTCGCCCCGCAGGCCCATGTGCAGTTCCAGCGTTTCGGTAATCTGTTTCTCAACGGAATGGAGCGGGTTCAGGGAGGTCATCGGCTCCTGAAAGATGATGCTGATCTTGCGGCCGCGGATCTGGCGCATGCGCTTTTCCGGTGCCTGCAGGAGATCCTCCCCGTGGTAACAGATACTGCCAGCAGGGTAGCGAGCGTGGCGCTCATCCAGCAGCCGTAATACCGATAGTGCAGAAACCGATTTTCCGGACCCGCTTTCGCCAACCAGTGCCAGGGTCTGACCCTTGTCGATGGTGAACGACAGGTCGTCAACCACCAGCGGACCGTTATCAAAGCGAATCGACAATCCCGAGATGTTCAGTATTTCGCTCATATCAGTTCTTTCTCGGGTCGAAGGCATCACGCACGGCTTCTCCGGTAAACACCAGCAGGGTCAGCATGACAGACAGGGAGACGAACGCAGAAATACCCAGCCAGGGTGCGTGCAGGTTGGACTTGCCCTGGGCAATCAGCTCACCCAGTGAGGGTGAGCCGGACGGCAGACCGAACCCCAGAAAGTCCAGTGACGTAAGGCCGGTGATGGCGCCGGTAAGGATAAAGGGCAGGAAAGTGAGGGTGGCCACCATGGCGTTGGGCAATATGTGCCGGAACATGATGTGCCGGTTTTCCAGGCCCAGGGCCCGGGCGGCCTTCACGTACTCGAAGTTACGTGCCCGCAGGAACTCGGCGCGCACCACATCCACCAATCCCATCCAGCTGAACAGCAGCATAATGCCCAGCAGCCACCAGAAATTGGGCTGCACAATAGCCGACAGGATAATCAACAGATAGAGCATGGGCAGCCCGGACCAGATTTCGATAAACCGCTGGCCGAACAGGTCAACCTTGCCGCCGTAGTAGCCCTGAATGGCCCCGACGATCACGCCCACAATACAACTGGCGATGGTGAGGGTCAGGCCGAACACCACGGAAATTCGGAAACCGTAGATAACGCGGGCGGCCACATCCCGGCCCTGGTCATCGGTACCCAGCCAGTTCTCGGCACTGGGGGGCGCTGGTGACGGTACATCCAGGTCGTAATTGATGGTGTTGTAGCTGAAGCGGATCGGCGGCCAGATCATCCAGCCGTTAGCGTTGATTTCCCCGGCGATAAAATCATCCCGGTAGTCTGCTTCGGTGGGCAGGAAGCCGCCAAAGGTTTCCTCCGGTACGTTCTGTACTACCGGGAAGTACCAGTCGCCCTGATAGGACACCATCAGGGGCTTGTCATTGGCGATCAGCTCGGCCGCCAGGGACAGCCCGAACAACAGCAGAAACAGCCAGAGACTCCAGTAACCGCGCCTGTTTGCCCGGAAATTCCTGAGCCGGCGTTGCTGGATGGGGGAGAGGGTCAGCATTACGCGCCCTCCCGGCTTTCAAAGTCGATGCGGGGGTCTACCAGCACGTAAGTGATGTCGCTGATCAGCTTCAGGATCAGCCCCATCAGGGTGAAGATGTACAGGGTGCCGAAGATCACCGGGTAATCGCGGTTGAGGGCCGCTTCAAAGCCCAGCAAGCCGAGCCCGTCGAGGGAGAAGATAACTTCAATCAGCAGGGAGCCGGTGAAGAACAGCGACACCAGCACTCCGGGCAGGCTGGCAATTACAATCAGCATGGCATTGCGGAATACGTGGCCATAAAGCACCTGTTTTTCTTCGAGGCCCTTGGCCCTGGCCGTGACCACGTACTGCTTGCCGATTTCATCGAGGAACGAGTTCTTGGTGAGCAAGGTCAGGGTGGCAAAACCACCGATTACGTTGGCGGTTACCGGCAGGGCCAGGTGCCAGAAGTAGTCGCCGACTTTCTGGTACCAGTTCATCTGTTCAAAGTCGGGTGAGGTCAGGCCCCTGAGCGGGAACCAGTCAAAGTAACTGCCGCCGGCGAACAGCACGATCAGCAGTATGGCAAACAGGAAGCCGGGGATGGCGTAGCCGATGACGATGGCGGAACTGGTCCAGACGTCAAACCGGGAGCCGTCGGAGACCGCCTTGCGGATGCCCAGGGGAATGGAGATCAGGTAGATGATCAGGGTAGACCAGAGGCCCAGCGAGATCGAAACCGGCATCTTGTCGATAATCAGCTCAATGACTGTGCGGTCCCGGAAAAAGGATTCGCCGAAGTTGAAGGTGGCATAGTCCTTCAGCATCATCAGAAAGCGTTCGTGGGCTGGCTTGTCGAAACCGTACATCACTTCGATTTCTTTCAGCAGTTCCGGTGGCAGGCCCCGGGAGCCCCGGCTGTCGGTAGAGCCAGAGGCCACTTCACCGCCGGTGTCGCCACCGCCGGCCCGGGCCAGGGCGCTGCCGCCGTGGCCTTCCATTTCAGCGATCAGCTGTTCAACGGGGCCACCGGGGGCTGCCTGCACAATGATAAAGTTAAGCAACATAATCCCTACCAGGGTAGGGATAATCAGGGCCAGCCGCCGGAGAATGTAAATGCCCATCTAGGGGAGGAGTCCTTTCATTACTGCAATGGAATAAGCCGGCGGGTCAGGGTTTGACCCACCAGTTGTTCAGGTCGATACCGTTCTTCGGTGTGACCACAGGGCGCTGCAGTTTGTTCCAGTAGGCTACCCGGTCTTTGGTCAAGTGCCAGTGGGGGATCACATAGTGGCCGTGCAGCAGTACCCGGTCCAGGGCCCGTACCCGGTGTACCAGCTCTTCCCGGTCTGGCGCCTGGATAACCATGTCGATCAGCTGATCCACCACCGGATCACTCACGCCCATGTAGTTGCGGGAGCCTGCAGCGTCAGCGTTGCTCGAATGCCAGTATTCCCGTTGCTCATTGCCCGGGGAGTCCGACTGGGGCAGCACCTGGGTGATCATGTCATAGTCGAAATTACGAACCCGCTGCACATATTGGTTGCTGTCTACCAGGCGAACGGAAACCTCTATGCCGAGGCGCTCAAGGTTCTGCCGGAAGGGCAGCACCACCCGCTCGAAGCTCTTCTGGAACAGCAGCACTTCGAACGCCAAGGGTTTGCCGGTTTCTTCATGTACCATCTTGCCGTTGCGGACACTGTACCCTGCCTCTTTGAGCAGCAACATGGCGGTACGCAGGTTGTCGCGCATGGAAGTGCCGTTCGCGGTGCCGGGTGGTGTGTATTGTTCTGTGAATACCGCCGGGTTCAGCTGAGCCCGGAAGGGTTCCAGAATGTCCAGCTCCCGGCCCGAAGGCAGGCCGGAGGAGGCAAGTTCACTGTTCTCGAAATAACTGTTTGTACGGGTGTACTGGTCATAAAACAGGTTGCGGTTGGCCCATTCAAAGTCGAATCCGTAGGCCAGCGCCTGACGCACCTTCGGGTCTTTGAACACATCTTTACGGGTGTTCAGGACAAATCCCTGCATGCCACTGGGGCGGTGGTGTTCAATGGCTTCCTGGGTGATATCACCATTGTCGAACCCGCGGCCGGTGTAGGCGGTGGCCCAGTTCTTGGCAGAGGTTTCAACCCGGAAGTCGAAATTGCCAGCCTTGAATGACTCCAGGGCTACGGTGTCATCGTTGTAGTATTCATACTTGATGCGGTCGAAGTTGAACCGGCCTTTGCGGATGCCCAGATCTTCTGCCCAGTAATCATCAACCCGCTTATAGGTAATGGACCGCCCGGCATCGTAGCTGTCGATGCGGTAGGGGCCGCTGCCTACCGGAACTTCCAGGCCGCTACCCTCGAATTCCCGGTCGGCCCAGAAGTGGGCAGGCAAAACGGGCATTTGTCCGAGAATCAATGGCAGTTCGCGGTTCTCGGTGTCGCCGAAGTCAAAGCGGATACGGTGGCTGCTTTCAACGGTCACTTTACGAACGTCGGCGTAGTAGTTCCGGTAAAAAGGATGGCCCTTGGTGGTGAGTACCCGGTAGGAGAATTCGACGTCTTTAGCGGTGATGGGTTCGCCATCCTGGAAGCGGGCCTGCTCCCGGAGGTTGAAGGTTACATAGCTGCGATCGTCGGGCACTTCCACGCTTTCGGCGATCAGGCCGTATTCTGAGAAGGGCTCATCGGAGGAGGATTCAAGCAGCGAGTCATAAACGTAGGTGCTTACGCCTGCGGCGGCCACCCCGCGAATAACGAACGGGTTAAAGCTGTCAAAGCCGTTGGCGACCACAGACATCCGCAGGGTGCCACCTTTCGGGGCGTCCGGATTGACGTAGTCAAAATGGCTGAAGTTTTCCGGATATTTCAGCTCGCCGTGCATGGCAATGCCGTGCACGGGAGCCGGGGTTGAAGCTGCCTGATCGTCCGCAACGCTGGTTGCGGAGGCGGCCATCAGGGCCAGTGAAGTAAACAGACTGGTCAGTGAAGAGGCGGCTTTCCGTGTTTTTGTCATGGTTCTCGCACGTTAAGGGCTGTTTCTGATGTCAACGTAGAGTACCAGACTTTGTCCGGGTTGCAGATAACGGTTGGTATTAAGATCGTTCCATGATGCGATGTCCCGCACATTCACCGAAAACCGGCTGGCAATCGCAGACAAAGAGTCGCCACTGCGGACCCGGTAACCCACCTTACGCACCATGGCCTGGTTTCGGGCCGGGTTGGCGGATGCTACCGTGGGTTGGGCGGTTTTTGACCAGATCACCAGTTTTTTGCCGGGAATCAGCGGATCTCCGGGCGCCATGCCATTCCAGGCCGCCACTTCACGCACCGACACCCGGTGCTCACGGGCGATGTCCCAGAAGGTGTCGCCACGGCGAACCGTGTAGGACACCTTGTTGCCATCACGCTCGCGGGATTGGGTGCGTTGTAAGCGCTGGGACTGGCTCAGGGCGTAGGCATCTGCACCGCGAGATGAAGACGGAATCAGCAACTGCTGGCCGATGCGGATCATGTCAGAGTTAAGTTTATTGACCTGCCGTACTACCTGGGTTGTTGTGCCGAACTGGCGGGCAATGGCGTTCAGGTTGTCGCCCTGGCGTACCGTATAGTTCTGCCAGGACACCCGCTGCTCTTTGGGGAAATTCGCCAGAGCCTGCCGGAAGCTGTCGGCATTCTGTTTTGGAACCAGCAACCGGTGGGGGCCATCGGGATTTGTGGCCCAGCGGTTATAGGAAGGGTTCAGCAGGTAAATTTCGTCAATATCAACGCCGGCAAGTTCTGCAGCCTGGGCCAGGTCCAGCTGGGAGCCAGTTTCAACCACGTCGAAATAGGGTTCGTTCGCAAGTTTCGGAAGTTCGACGCCGTAAGCTTCAGGGTCATCGAAGATCTTCGCCAGCGCGATCAGCTTGGGCACATAGTGCCGGGTTTCTGTGGGCAGGGACAGTGACCAGAAGTCGGTCGGTTTGCCGGCGTTGCGGTTGCGGCGCATGGCGCTGGATACGGTGCCTCCGCCGGCATTGTAGGCGGCCAGTGCCAGGGTGTAGTCACCGTCAAAGCGCTTGGCAAGCCGGTCAAGGTAAGTGAGGGCAGCATCCGTCGCTTCCAGCACGTCACGGCGGTCATCGTGCCACCAGCTTTGGGTCAGGCCGAAATACTTGCCGGTAGAAGGGATAAACTGCCAGAGTCCTGCTGCCCGGCCATGGGAGTAGGCAAAAGGATCAAAGGCACTCTCGACAATGGGCAGCAGTGCCATTTCGGCAGGCAGGCCCCGGGCCTCGGTCTGCTCAACAATATGGTGAAGGTAGCGGGAGCCCCGTTCTACAACGCGGTTGATGTAGTTTGGGTGGCGCGCGTACCAGTCCAGTTGGGCCTGCACCCGGGCGTTGTCCACCGAATGATCCATGGTGAAGCCCGCCCGCATGCGCGCCCAAAGGTCGTTGTTGTCTGCGGTAGCGTTGTCCCGGGTGTCCGGGGTGTCCAGTTTCTGACGGGCGTCTTTCACTTTGGCCCGGAGTTCCGGAGATATGGCTTCATCCAGCGGTGCATCGGCTGTGTCGTCCCCGTTACCGGCGGCAACGGATGCCTTCAGTGCTTCGTCTCCGCGAGCAACCACTACTCGTTCGGAATCTACCGGGTTGCTGTGATCTTCAGAAGTGCCTGGTCCGAACCAGGCTGATGGGGAGTTCCAGTTCTCCATAATCTGGCTGCTACTGCAGGCCGTGAGCAGGGTAGAGGCGAACAGGACGTAAGAAATACGTTTGACCGGCATAAAAAAACTTCCACGTGATGCCGGCAGCGTCATGTAAAAAATGCCGGCAGAATTGACAGGTTACGGTCGATAGTCGGCATGGATTCTAAGAAAGCCGGTTTGTAGTGGTCAAGAAGACCCGTGTTACAGCTGTGACAAGAACTGTTAACCGGCTGCGCCGGAAAGGATCAGAAATGATCCTTTCCGTGCCGGACTGCCGCAAAGATTTCGCTTTCCGAGCCGGAGGGTAAGCCGTGCTCGGCGCAGTACCGGTGGGCGGCTTCAGCCACGGCCGGATCGTCCCAGCGCAGGAACAGGTTCAGCGCTTTTTCGGCGGCAATGGTAGAGGGCACGGTGGGCAGGCCCTGATCCCGGCGTGCCTGGCACTGCTGCTCGAAATCCGCCAGGGCCTGGTCGTCGGGCAGCCAGCTGCGGGCAAAGCGCAGGTTCGCCATGGTGTATTCATGGGCACAATACACGGCAGTCTCCCCGGGCAGGTCCCTGAGTGTGTTCAGGGACTGATACATCTGCCCGGCAGTGCCTTCGAACAAGCGGCCACAACCGCCAACAAACAGGGTGTCTCCACAAAACAGGACCGGTTTGCCGTCAACCTGTGTGGCGCAGAAATAAGCCAGATGATCCAGGGTGTGCCCAGGCACGGCCAAGACATCAAAGCTCAGCCCCTGCCAGATAACCTCTTTACCGGCATGGACCGGATGATTGCTGCCCTTGAACGGGGATTCGGCCGGCCCGACCACACGGACATCCGGCCAGGCCTGTTGCAGGGCTTTGACGCCGCCCACGTGATCCGGGTGATGGTGGGTAACCAGAATGGTGTCGGCGGTCAGGTTGTTGCGTGTCAGGTAATCTATGACCGGTTGAGCCTGGCCCGGGTCAACAATCAGTGCCTTGCAGGTGCTCTGGTCAGCCAGGCACCAGATATAGTTGTCTGAAAACGCGGGAATAGGGTGAATACTGAACATGGAGACCCCATGTGCTCAATGAATGTGCCTGTTATGATAATGCAACGGTGCTGTCATCCCAAGAAGCGCGCCCGTAAATCCGGCCCGGAGCATGGCTGGTAAAGGTGGAGAAAACCTGGTGAAAGGTACACAGCCTATTGATTATTCAGCCCGGCATGAAAGTTTCGAGCGCTGGATCCAGACCCCGCTCGGCCGCGCACTTCTGGCCAGTCAGAGGCGGGTGCTGGATCACAAGCTGTCCGGGCTGACCGGCGCACGGCAATTGCAGGTAGGGCTTAGCCACCGGCTGCCACTGGCGAGCGGTACCGATTTCTCCCAGAAAATCATCACCACACCCGGCTGGCATCCGAATATGCCAGACGGTGTTGCGGTATGCGATGCAGATGAACTTCCGTTTCCGGGGGACTCCATGGATCTGGTGATTCTGCATCACACAGCGGATTTTTCGCCGGACCCTCATCAGGTGGTTCGGGAGTCTGCCCGAGTGCTGCGGGGCGAGGGCAACCTGGCCATTGTGGGCTTTAACCCGATCAGCCTGTGGGGGGTGCGCAAGCTGGTTTCCCGTAACCAGGCCGGCCCCTGGGGTGGTCGATTCCTTTTGCGGGCGAGAATGGAAGACTGGTTAAGGCTGCTGGGGTTCCAGCTTGAAAGTACGGCGACCTACTTCTGCACGGTACCGGTTCAGCGGAAAGGAAACTATATAAGCCGGCAGAGTAACTCCCGTGATTGTCACGGACATTTTCTGCCAGTTGGAGCCTATTACTGTATCCTTGCCCGCAAACGTGTCTATGCCCGGCTACAGCGGCGGGTGCCCTGGCGCAAAACCGGCGTTATATCGCTGCCGGGTGCGGTCGGCTCCCATGGAACTTGCGCCAGTACAGGGGCGGGCACAGTAAAGAAACAGCAAAAAAGTTCAGGAGCATGAATGGCCGGCAAGGTAGTGATGTTCACCGATGGCGCCTGTAAGGGTAACCCGGGACCCGGCGGTTGGGGTGTGTTGTTGCGGTACGGCGATGCCTGCAAAACCATGCACGGCGGAGAGGCGCAAACCACCAATAACCGTATGGAGCTGATGGCCGCCATTCAGGGCTTGAGGGCGTTGAAGCGGGAATGCGAGGTGGAACTGTACACCGATTCCCAATACGTCCGTAAAGGCATCACCGAATGGATGGCCGGGTGGAAGCGCAACGGCTGGAAAAATTCGGCGAAGAAACCGGTAAAAAACGCCGACCTCTGGCAGGAGCTTGATGCTGAAGCCGCCCGGCACAAGGTAAGCTGGCACTGGGTGAAAGGGCATTCCGGCCACCCGGATAACGAACTGGCAGATGAACTGGCCAATCGTGGTGTTGCTGAACTGTCTGCCGGTTAGGCGGCGGGCGATCAGCGTGTTCCTGATGTGTAATTCTGAAGGTAAGCAATGAGACAGATCGTACTGGATACCGAAACTACGGGTATTGACCCGAATGACGGCCACCGCATCATCGAGATTGGTTGCGTTGAGGTAGTGGAGCGGGAACTGACCGGCCGGAACTACCACGTATACATCAACCCTGAGCGTGAAGTTGAGGCCGAGGCCATATCGGTTCACGGTATTACCAACGAATTTTTGGTCGACAAACCAAAATTTGCAGACATTGCAGACGAATTCTTCGAATTCATCAAGGGCGCGGAGCTGGTTATCCATAACGCAGCGTTCGACGTCGGCTTTATGGATGCCGAATTCGCCCGCCTGAAGGCCGCCCGTAAAACAGCTGACCACTGCGGCATTGTCGATACGCTGGCCATTGCCCGGGCCAAGCATCCGGGCCAGAAGAATAACCTCGATGCCCTGTGCAAACGATACGGTGTCGACAACAGTAACCGGGAGCTGCACGGCGCTCTGCTGGATGCCGAAATCCTGGCCGACGTCTACCTGTTGATGACCGGTGGCCAGACTGCACTCTCCCTTGATAGCGGTGCAGGCGATGACGGCAGTGCCGGCGGACTGCGGCGGATTGCTGCGGGGCGTGACCCGCTGACCGTAATCCGGCCCAGCGAGGAAGAAGCCCAGGCCCACGAAGCGTTTATGGCAATGATGGAAAAACAGGCCGGTGAAACGGTGTGGAGCAAGTTGCAGGGAACAGAATGAGAACTGGGTCAGGGTGTACTAAATGTTACACACTGGCTTTCTTGAGGTACTTGAATTCTGTGTTATAAGTAATGGGAAGTTCACCAGTTTTTTTGGTAACAGATTATTCTTTGTAAGGAAACAGGAAGCGTTTATGGTTCAATCGTCTCTGGCGACGAAATCGCAGTCGTTTGATCTGGTCAAAAGCGAAATCGAACAGACCATCAAGCAGGCCGAGGCCAGCCTTGAACGCTTTCAGGAGAACCGCGAGAGCGGCGAAGACCTGCAAAACTGTGTCGATTACCTGAACCAGCTCCGCGGCATTTTCCTTCTGGTGGAGCTGAGGGGTGGCACTCTGTTGTGTCAGGAGGCTGTCAGCCTGGCCAACGATGTGCCCGTGGGCGCCAACGACGACAAGAATATCTTGCTGACCACCCTCAACGGCGCCTTGTTTATCCTCCGCCGTTACGTGGAATACTACCATCAGCAACGGGCAGACCATCCGGAACTGCTGCTTCCCGTTATTAACGAACTGCGCGAGGCGCGGCGGGAAAAACCCTATCCTGAATCCTGCTTTTTTGATCTTGATGTCAAGGAAAGGCCGGACTTCTGTGTCGGCCTGGCCCTCCAGCCCCTGGATGGCGGCGAAAACGAATATGAAATCCTGGCCCGGCGTATGCGCCTGACCTTTCAGGTGGCATTGCTTGGCGTACTCCGTGAAAAGAACGAAGTTGTCAGCAAGAAGCTGATTGCCCGCTCGGCCCGTGGCTTTGCGCGCCTGTGTCAGGGTGCACCCATGGGGCAGATGTGGTGCCTTCTGGCAACGGTGGCAGATACCATGCTCGACCGTGCCATGGGCTTCAGCAAGGCCCGCAAGCGGCTGTTGATGCGAATTGAAAAATACGCCCGTGAATTGGTTTATGTAGGCAAGGTGGCCACCGCCAAGGATGCCCCGGATTCGCTGATCCGTGACCTTGTCTACCTACTCTATAGCAGCGGCTCCGGCAATCCGGAAGTTACCCGGGTGCTGGCGGCCTGGCAGCTGGCGCCGTCTGATTTTCCGGACTCACTGCTCGACGCCCACTCCCGGCGCTTGTATGGCCCCGGGACCGATGTGCTCAAATCCTTGTCTGAAGCGTTGCAGGAAGAGCTGAACCAGCTTAAAGACAAGCTGGATATCATCGAGCGGGGTATTGAGCCAGACCTGGCTGAGCTGGTGTCTATTGCCGAGTCTCTTGAGCGACTGGCCAACACCCTGGTCATGCTTGACCTGAACCGGCTGGCCGGTGTTGCCCGGGAAGAAGCCGGTAAGTTGCGCCAGTGGCAAGAAGAAAACCGGCTGCCCGAGGAAGAGGAGTTGTACCGCCTGGCAGACTCGGTGCTCGGTGTGGAAAATGCGGTGATGCAGATTGTGTCCCGTGGCATTACCTCCGAAACCGATGCCCTGGCCACCAGTGAACGTAAAGCTGAAGAGTCGGTATACCTGAAAGAGGCCATCTGGGTTGTGGCGGAAGAAGCCCGCAGTGCACTGACCTTGGCCAAGCGAGCGATTACCGCGTTTATCGAGTCTGACTACGACAAGCTGCACCTGGCAAACCTGCCCGGAACATTGCGGAGCATCTGGGGTGGCCTGGTCATGGTCAATGATCCGCAGGCCGCCGATGTGATTGCCCGTGTTGCTGCCTCCATTCAGGAGCGGCTGCTGGAGGCCCGTGAAGCTCCGGTTTCGCAGGTTCTGGAGGCTCTGGCAGATGCTCTGACATCGCTGGAATACTACATTGAAAGTATCGGCCGCCGGGAAGAGCGCAATACCGATCTGCTTAAGCTGGCGGAGACTTCACTGGATGATGTCGGGTTGTAGGGAGTTTTCCGCTTAGCCGGCTTGTGTTCAGCGACAAAAAAACCTGCGACTTGCGCAGGTTTTTTTGTGGAACGTTCAACGGGGGATTAGCCCATGTTGAACAGTTCACCCAGCTTGGTAGCCAGCATCATGTCGCCTTCGGCGCGCAGCTGACCAGCCATGAATGCTTGCATGCCGTCAGTCTCGCCAGACACGATGCCCTGAAGGGTTTCAGAGTTCATGATCAGGGTAACGGAAGGGTCGTCATGTGAGCCTTCGTTCAGCTTGCAGGCGCCGTCGTTGATTTCCAGGTTGTAGGTCTTGTCGTCTTCGATATCGAATTGGAAGACCAGCTCCAGACCCTGTGCAGCGTCTGCGTTAAAGTTCTTTTCCAGCTTTTCAAATACCTGAGCTACAGACATTGTTTTACCCTTTTTGGTGGTTGTCTTGTCATGGTGACTTCGCAATCCGACTTTATGGGCACAGCGTGACGCTGTCAAGCTTGATCGAACGCTTGTTTTAATTTTCTTTCGGGCTTATCACACTTGGGCTGAGCGGGTACACTCTTGGCTTTGCGAAACACTTCTGGAGATTGCATTTTGGAATTTCTCACTGAATACGGCCTTTTCCTTGCCAAGGTTGCCACCTTTGTTGTGGCCGCCATTATTCTGGCCACTATTATCCTGTCGGCAGCCCATCGGGACCGGGACGACCACGATGGCGAGGGGGAGCTGAAAATCCGTAAGCTGAACGATCAGTACCGGCAGCTGAAAGAGGCAATCCAGACCCGGCTGATGTCAGATCCCGAATACAAAGCCTGGGCCAAGAAGAAAAAGAAAGAAGACAAGGCCGAGAAAAAAGCGGCAAAGACCGGTAAAGACGGTGAGACTGAAGCGGCAGGGAAGTCCCGTATCTATGTGATCGACTTTGATGGCGACATCAAGGCCAGCGACACCGACACCCTGCGGCGCTCTGTGTCTGCCGTGCTGAGTGTGGCTAACCCGGAAACCGACGAAGTTGTGGTACGCCTTGAGAGCGGCGGTGGGCTGGTACATGCCTACGGGCTTGCCGCTGCACAGCTTGACCGTATCCGCAGCAAGGGCGTTCCTCTGACCGCGTGCGTGGACAAGGTGGCCGCCAGTGGCGGCTACATGATGGCCTGCGTGGCCGACAAGATCATCGCCTCGCCGTTCGCCGTACTGGGCTCGATCGGTGTGGTGGCGCAGCTACCCAACTTCCACCGTTTGCTGAAAAAGCACGAAGTGGACTTCGAAGTCCTTACCGCCGGCGAGCACAAGCGTACCCTGACCGTGTTCGGCGAGAACACCGACAAGGGCCGCCAGAAGTTTCTCGACGATCTGGAAGACACCCACGGCCTGTTCAAGGAGTATGTCAGCGAGCGCCGGCCAGAGCTGGATATACAGGCGGTGGCAAATGGTGATATCTGGTTTGGCAAGCGGGCACTGGAGGTCAAGCTGATCGATGAGATCAAGACTTCAGACGAGTACCTGATCGAGGCTTGTGAGCGGGGCGATGTGGTGTCTGTGTCGTTCCAGCACAAGCGCACACTGCCGGAGAAGTTGGGGCTGGCTGCCAGCGCCGCGCTCGAACACTCCGTATGGAAGGTGTTGAGCGCGTTCCGTAACCAGAAAATCCAGTAGCGGGCCTCCCTCAGGAGGCCCGGCGGCGGAACAGGGGCACGTCTGTGTCTGCTGCCGCCTGATAGCTCTGCGAGAAGAAGTTCAGGCAACGGGCTGCCTTGGTAGCGTCTTTGTCGAAGCGCAGGGCGTAGGCATCAAAGCCGCAGCGTTTCATGAACTGCAACTGGTCGAGCAGTACATCGCCTATAGCCCGGAGTTCGCCGGTGTAGCCGAAGCGCTCCCGCAGCAAGCGGCCAATGCTGTAGCCACGGCCATCTACAAAGCGCGGAAAGTTGACGGCGATCACCGGTAGCTCGTTTACCTTGTCTGCCAGCTGTTCCGGCTCGTCGTGGCTGTCAAACCACACACCCAGGTCGTCCCGGCCGGCGTACTGTTCATATCCTTCCAGCCAAAGATCTACCGGAATAAGCGAAGGCTGACCCTCAGGAATCTTCAGCGTTTCGCCCGCTTCAGGGCGGGCAATCACTGCCCAGTTGTCGCTACGAAGGCTGCCGTCAACGGCGATGATATCAGGCATATACCCGCTCCTTGAAAGGGTCCAGGCCCACCCGGCGATAGGTGTCCAGGAAGGTTTCTTCCTCTGTGCGTTTTTCAACATACACATCAATGATCTTGGCCACGACATCCGGCATTTCTTCACTGGCGAATGACGGCCCGAGAATTTTGCCGATGGTTGCATCGTGCTGGGAGGCGCCGCCCAGACTTACCTGGTAGAACTCCTCGCCCTTTTTGTCGACCCCCAGAATTCCGATGTTGCCCACGTGGTGATGACCACAGGCGTTCATGCAACCGGAGATGTTGAGGTCGATAGGGCCAAGATCATACAGGTAGTCCAGGCTATCAAACCGGCGCTGAATGGCTTCGGCTATGGGAATGGACTTGGCGTTGGCCAGCGCGCAGAAATCGCCGCCCGGGCAGCAGATGATATCCGTCAGGGTGTGAAGGTTCGCCGTGGCGAAGCCCATCGGGGTAATTCGCTGCCACAACTCGAACAGGCGGTCTTGCCGCACGTCTGCCAGTACAATGTTCTGCTCGTGGGTGGCCCGTACCTCACCGAAGCTATATTCGTCCGCCAGATCGGCGATCTGCTCGAACTGGATATCGGTTACATCGCCAGGGGGCGTACCCGTCTGCTTCAGGGTAAGCGTAACGATGGCGTAGCCGGGTTTCTTGTGCTCGTCTACGTTCTGTGTCAGCCATTTGTCGAACTCCCGGTTCTCAAAGCGCTGCTTGCCCAACAGGTCGGTAGCATTCTCCAGTGTCTGGTAGTCTGGCTCAGTAAAGTAGCCTTTAAACTTCTGAATGGTTTCGTTGTTAAGCCGGGTAGGGGAATCCTTGATTGCCGCCCACTCAGCTTCGACTTTCTGCGCAAAACCTTCCGGGGTCAGTGCTTTTACCAGAATCTTGATACGTGCCTTGTACTTGTTGTCGCGCCGACCATAGCGGTTGTATACGCGAATGATGGCCTCCAGGTACGTCAGCAGGTCCAGCTCCGGCAGGAACTGGCGGATCACCGGGGCGACCATCGGGGTTCTGCCCAGACCGCCGCCTGCGTGCACCCGGAAGCCCAGCTCGCCCTGATCATTGCGCACAATCTGCAGGCCGATGTCATGAACCTGGATGGCCGCCCTGTCGGTTTTCTCGGAGGCATTCACCGCAATCTTGAACTTGCGGGGCAGAAACGCGAATTCCGGGTGGAAGGTAGACCACTGGCGGATGATTTCACAGTAGGGGCGCGGGTCGGCAATCTCGTCCGCCTGTACACCGGAGAACTGGTCTGTGGTGGTGTTACGGATGCAGTTGCCGCTGGTCTGGTTGGCGTGCATTTCCACTTCTGCCAGTTCTGCCAGAATATCGGGTACGTCTTCCAGCTTGGGCCAGTTCAGCTGGATGTTGGTGCGGGTGGTTACGTGACCGTAGCCGCGGTCGTAATCCCGTGTGATCCGGGCCAGGCGGCGCAATTGCTCGGAGCGCAGCATGCCGTAAGGCACGCAGATACGCAGCATGGGGGCGTGACGTTGTACGTAAAGACCGTTCTGGAGGCGAAGGGGAAGGAACTCCTCTTCGGAAAGCTCACCGGCCAGTGCGCGTTCGGTCTGGTCCCGGAACTGGGCCACACGCTCGGCTGCGATTTGCTTGTCGTGTTCATCGTAAACGTACATAGGGTAACGTCCTGCTTGCTACATCAGAGTGTCTGCTTGATTCGGGCGCATTAAAAACGGGCGCCTTATTCCCGAGATGCAGGATATCACCGGCTTTTTATTCTCAAAATGATTATTTCAACATAACATTATCGATTCAGGCGATAAGCAAGGTTCGCCGAGGCTGGACGAATATCAATTAACTGCTTAACTAAAGGTCGAACCACCGGTAATAACAACAGAATAAGAGAGGTGAGGGTAACCATGAGTAAATCTTCAGGTTCAGACAGCAAGGCCGATGCCGTAGCCGCCGTTCTGCTGGTGATGTTAACGGTGTCGTTTGCGGTGTTTTGGGTGGCCGGCCAATAGTCTATTGCCCGGCCAGAACCAGGTTAACAACAAGGATCAGGCCGCCGACAAAGGCGGCCGTGAACAGCAGCCCAGCTACAATATAGGGCAGCGGGCTGTGGCTTGAGAAGTCTTCCTGCCGGCGCCGATCGGATTGAACACCGAGGGCACCGGCCAGGATGCTTTGCAGAACTTTCAGAACCCCCGGCGAACCGGGTTTGTTGTCATCGTTGGCTTTGTTGTTTTTGTTGGCAACGTGGGTCATGGTTTTCCGCCCTGATTTATTCCGCTGGATCGTAGGCCAGACTGGGCATCAGCCAGCGTTCGGCTTCGGCTTTTGACAGACCTTTGCGTTCAGCATAGTCCTCAACCTGGTCCACGCCAATTTTGCCTACCGCAAAGTACTTGGATTCCGGGTGGGCGAAGTACCAGCCAGACACCGCTGCAGTCGGATACATGGCGAAATGTTCCGTCAGCTGAAGGCTGGTGTTTGCCGTGGCATCCAGCAATTTGAACAAGGTGGCTTTTTCCGTGTGGTCCGGGCAGGCCGGGTAGCCAGGCGCCGGACGAATGCCACGGTAGCGTTCCTTGATCAGGTCTTCATTGGCCATCTGTTCGTCGGTGGCGTAACCCCAGAACTCCCTGCGCACCCGCTCGTGCATGCGCTCGGCAAAGGCTTCAGCCAGCCGGTCAGCCAGGGCTTGCACCATAATGGCGCTGTAATCGTCGTGGGCTTCCTTGAACTCTGCGGTCAGTTCGTCCACGCCAATACCCGTGGTTACCGCAAAGCCACCCACGTAATCCCCCAGGTGCGAGCTTTCAGGGGCAATGAAATCAGACAGCGCCATCATCGGCTTGCCCGGGGCTTTCTCGTCCTGCTGGCGCAGGTGGTGCAGGGTGGTGAGTTCCTCGGTGCGGGTCTCGTCTGTGTACACCACGATGTCGTCGCCCCGCCGGTTGGCCGGCCAGAAGCCAATCACGCCGCGGGCCTCAATGCGCTTTTCGTCGATCATACGCTTGAGCAGCTTCTGGGCATCGTCAAACAGGGTGCGGGCAGCTTCGCCGCGCTTGGGGTCGTCGAAAATCGCGGGGTACTTGCCAGCAATGTCCCAGGAGATGAAGAACGGCGTCCAGTCGATGTATTCCGCCAGTTCGTTCAGGTCATAGTCTTCGAACACCCGTACGCCGGTAAACGCCGGCTTGGGCGGCTGGTAGTTTTCGAAATCAATCTCCGGCGCCCGTGCCCGGGCTTCTTTCAGGGAGACCAGCTTGGTGCGGTCGCCACGGTTCTTGCGGCGCTCACGGATTTCGTTGTACTCGGTGCGGGCTGCTTCCACAAAGGCCGGCTTGGCGGTCTTGCTCAGCAGCTGCGACGCCACGTTGACGCAACGGGAGGCATCAGACACGTACAATGCAATGTCGTTCTTGTACTGGGGCTCGATTTTTACCGCGGTATGGGCTTTGGAGGTGGTGGCACCCCCGATCATCAGCGGAATCCTGAAGTCCAGCCGCTGCATCTCACGGGCGACGTGCACCATTTCGTCCAGCGACGGGGTGATCAGGCCACTCAGGCCGATAATGTCGACGTTTTCCGCCTTGGCTTTTTCCAGGATCTTGTCGCAGGGCACCATTACGCCCATGTCGATCACTTCGTAGTTATTGCACTGCAACACTACGCCCACGATGTTCTTGCCGATGTCGTGCACATCGCCTTTCACCGTGGCCATCAGGATCTTGCCCTTGGCCTGTTGGTCGCCGGATTTCTCCGCTTCGATAAACGGAATCAGGTGGGCCACTGCCTGTTTCATGACCCGGGCGCTCTTGACGACCTGGGGCAGGAACATTTTACCGTCACCGAACAGGTCGCCGACCACGTTCATGCCGGCCATCAGCGGGCCTTCAATCACCTCGATGGGATGGCTGGCGTTAAGGCGACAGGCTTCGGTATCTTCGATGATGAAGTTGGTGATGCCTTTAACCAGAGCGTGCTCAAGCCGCTTCTCAACCGGCCATTCGCGCCAGGCCAGGTCTTCTTCCTTGGCCTGGCCACCTTTGCCCTTGAACTTCTCGGCCGCTTCCAGCAGGCGGTCGGTGGAATCGTCGCGGCGGTTCAGGACTACGTCTTCCACCAGCTCTTTGAGGTCCGGTTCGATGTCGTCGTAGATCACCAGTTGGCCGGGGTTCACGATACCCATGTTCAGGCCGGCCTTGATGGCGTGGTACAGGAATACCGAATGGATGGCTTCGCGCACGGCATCGTTGCCCCGGAACGAGAAGGACACGTTGCTCACACCGCCGGAAATGGACGCGTGGGGCAGGTTCTCTTTAATCCAGCGGGCGGCATTGATGAAGTCTACCGCGTAGTTGTTGTGCTCTTCGATGCCGGTGGCAATGGCAAAGATGTTCGGGTCGAAGATGATGTCGGCCGGGTTGAAGCCGATGCCAACCAGCACATCGTAGGAGCGCTTACAGATTTCGGTTTTGCGTTTGAAGGTGTCGGCCTGGCCATCTTCGTCAAAGGCCATGACCACAACCGCGGCGCCGTAGCGCATGCAGTCCTTTGCCCGCTTGATGAACTCTTCTTCGCCTTCTTTCAGGCTGATGGAGTTCACCACGGCCTTGCCCTGGATGCAGCGCAGGCCGGCTTCGATCACTTCCCACCTGGAGGAGTCGATCATAATGGGTACGCGGGAAATGTCCGGCTCGGAGGCGACCAGGTTCAGGAAGGTGACCATCACCTCCTTGGAATCCAGCATGCCCTCGTCCATGTTGATGTCGATGATCTGGGCACCGTTTTCAACCTGGTCCCGGGCGACACTCAGGGCTTCTTCATACTGCTCTTCCTTGATCAGGCGCAGGAAGCGCTTGGAGCCGGTTACGTTGGTGCGTTCGCCCACGTTGATGAACAGGGTGTTCTCGTCGCCGGTGAACGGCTCAAGGCCAGCCAGCCGCAAGGCCTTTGGGCGGTCGGGAATCTGCCGGGGCGGATACTTGGAGACTACTTTGGCGATGGCTTCGATGTGTTCCGGGCGGGAACCACAGCAGCCGCCGATAATGTTCAGGAAGCCGTCTCTGGCAAAGCCTTCAATGATCTCGGCCATTTCTTCCGGGGTCTGGTCGTACTCACCGAACTCGTTGGGCAGGCCCGCGTTCGGGTGCGCGGAGACATAGGTTTCCGCTTTATTGGAAAGCTCTTCCACATAGGGGCGCAGGGCATCGGCACCCAGTGCGCAGTTCAGGCCCACGGAAATGGGGCGGGCGTGGGCAATGGAGGTGTAGAATGCTTCCGTGGTCTGACCGGACAGGGTGCGGCCAGAAGCGTCGGTAATGGTGCCGGAGATCATGATCGGCAGTTCAATACCGGAATCTTCGAAGTACTGCTGGGTGGCGTAGATGGCCGCCTTGGCGTTCAGGGTATCGAAAATGGTTTCGATCAGGATCAGGTCAGAGCCACCTTCCACCAGGCCTGACACCGCCTCGTAATAGTTGTCCACCAGAGTCTGGAAGTCGACGTTGCGGAACCCCGGGTTATTGACATCCGGCGACAGCGAAGCGGTGCGGGAGGTAGGGCCAACAGCGCCGGCTACGAAGCGGGGTTTGTCCGGATTTTTGGCGGTGTATTCATCGGCGATTTCCCGGGCCAGGCGGGCAGAGGCCACGTTCAGCTCCCGGGCCAGCTCTTCCATGCCGTAATCGGCCTGGGACAGACGGGTGGAGTTGAAGGTGTTGGTTTCGATAATATCGGCGCCGGCATCCAGGTACTCTGCGTGAATGTTGCGCAGCAGGGCAGGCTGGGTGAGGTTCAGCAGGTCGTTGTTGCCCTGAACATCCCGATCGAAGTCTTTGAACCGGTCACCCCGGAAGGCGGCTTCATCCAGTTTCTGGTTCTGGATCATGGTGCCCATGGCGCCATCAAGAACAATGATGCGTTCCTTGAGTGCCTGTTGAAGCTGTTCCAGACGGGTGTTGCGATCGGTCATAGAGAAATCTTCCGGATGTCGTGAATAACGTCGTATAACGGTCAATGGCGCGGGATCATAGCAAAAACCAAGCGGTTCGTCTTAGTATGCATGATCATTATCAAGTGCCTGAATCGGCACCGCCACTTGCAGCTGCATAAGGGAAAGTCATTAGCCCGATTAATGCCCGACCATTTTACTTGGTCTTTTAAGTTCCTGCGAACTCTCCTAAAATAGACCTACATTTGAAAACAGGTGGAAAGCATGGCTCTGGTAACTGTTACTGATTCGGCAAGGGACTATCTTGCACAGCTTATCGAAAAACAGGATGTCGAAGGCATGGGTGTACGCATTTTTGTGACCCAGCCCGGTACTCGTAATGCAGAAACCTGTCTGGCCTATTGCCCGCCCAACGAAATCGTTCCTACCGACGAAACCGTAGACCTGCAGAAGTTCACCCTGTACCTGGATCACAATTCGGTGCCGTTCCTGGAAGAAGCCTACGTGGATTACTCCAAGGATCAGATGGGCGGCCAGCTGACCATCAAGGCGCCTAACGCCAAGGTGCCTCAAGTGTCTGACGACGCACCACTTCCGGATCGTGTGAACTACGTGCTGGCGTCTGAAATCAACCCCAACCTGGCGGCCCACGGTGGCGATGTGTCGCTGGTGGAGATTGTTGAAGAATCTGTGGCGGTGCTGCGTTTTGGCGGTGGCTGCCAGGGTTGCTCTGCAGTGAGCCTGACCCTCAAGCAGGGTGTAGAGAAAACTCTTAAAGAGCGCGTGCCGGAAATTACCGCAGTGCGCGACGTAACCGACCACACGCAAACCGAAAACGCATACTACCAGTAAAGCCCCCCTCTGAGGCCGGTTGCACCCTGACAACGGACAGCCTGCCTCAGACACCCGCCTGCCGTGGCTACACGGCCAATGCCCGCGAGTTTCATCTGTTTCATTATTTCTGCATCAACAGAATGATTTCCGCTTTTTACTCGGGGTAAGCCTTGTCGGATTTAACACTTCTATCCGTTCCAGTGATGGCTGCTGTGGTTGGCTGGTTTACCAACTGGCTGGCCATACAGATGTCGTTCTATCCGGTACAGTTCATCGGTTTCGGTGTTGTTGGCTGGCAGGGCGTGATTCCCCGTAAAGCGGAGAAAATGGCCCATATCTGTATCGACCGCACACTGCAGCATTTCGGCGACCTGAACTCGGTGTACCAGAAGCTCGAGCCCCAGCGCATTGTTCAGCAGGTTCTGGCCCAGGTGTCGCCCCGTATGGACGAGTACATCGATGAAGTGATGTATGAAGTACAGCCGGTGCTCTGGGACAACCTGCCGATGTTTGTGAAGGAGCGCATCTACCAGTGGGCCCGGCAGCAGTTGCCAACGAGGGTTGAGGAGCTGGTGGAGGATTTCGGCGACGACCTCGATGAACTGGTCGACCTGAAAGCGCTGCTGAGTCGCGAGCTGCAGGACCACCCGGATTTGATGAATCGTATCTTCAAGCAGGCCGGGGCGGTAGAACTGCAGTCGGTGATCAACCGGGGGGCGCTGATCGGAGCCTTGCTGGGAGCCTTGCTGGTGCCGTTCTGGGTAACCTATCCGCAGCCCTGGGTGTTGCCGGTTGGCGGTTTTGCCATCGGTTTTATTACCAACTGGTTGGCCATTAATCTGATTTTTGCACCGCTGAGACCGCGCCGGATGCTATTCTGGAGGTATCAGGGGCTGTTTTTGCAGCGCCAGAACGAGATCAGTGACATCTGGGCGCAGTTGGTGGCCGACGAGCTGATTACCGTAGAGAAAGTGGCGGACGCCATGATTAACGGTCAACACGGGGCTCGCACCCGTTCCATCTTGCAGAAGCATCTGCGGCCGATGCTGGACAATTCCATGATCATGCGGCTGGCTGCGCAGGTTACCGTGGGTATGTCCGGTTATACAGAACTGAAGCGGGCCATGAACGACAAAGCGGTGCATGCCACCCGGGACGTATTCGCGGACCCTACCTTCAACAAGGAACGGGCACCGGTAGTGGCAGGTGTGCTGGCAGGCCAGATGAAAGCCCTCAAACCGGAAGAGTTCCAGGAAATCCTGCGCCCGGCGTTTCGGGAAGAGGAGATTCAGCTGATGCTGATCGGTGGCTTGTTCGGGGCGCTCGCGGGGTTTATTCAGTTTCTGCTGATCTGAGCAGGTGTCCGGCTCACAGACAATTGGTGGGTCGGGGCAGGCCGGCAATCCGGCACGCGGTTTTGGCCGGGGTGCCGGGGAACAGCTGCATCAGATAAATGCTATTGCCTTTCTCTTCACCCAGCGCTTCCTTTACCGCCTTCACAAAGAGCCGGTTTGAGGGTGGCGACATTTCATGTGCTTCATAAAAAGTCCTGAGAAACTCTATGATTTCCCAGTGATTTTCAGAAAGTTTTATCTGGTCGTCTGCGGCAATCTGGCGGCCCACCTCTGGCGTCCACTGGGTGGCGTCTTCCAGAAAACCTTCGTTGTTGCGGGGCGGCATGTCGGGTTGGGTCATGATCTACCAACTGATAATGCGTGAATAATCGGTGGTCAGGCGAACCAGGTCGGCGTAGTCAATCGCTTGCGCCCGGGTCTGATCGCCAAGGGCTCTGGCCTGAAGATCCGCCTTAACGGCCCTGCAGGCGCCAGGAAGGGCGACTGAATGATCGGCCAGTGCCAGTACTCCGCTTTCAGTGAGCACCAGAAGGTCCGCCTCTGAGAGCGATTGAAGGCAGGCTTCAAACCTGGGGTGCCCGGGCGCCTTATTCAGAATGTGCAGCGTCGGGGTGACTGTCTGTGGGGGTGTCATAACTGCTCCTGCCTCAGCCTGCGAAGGTAACGTGACGGTGTGCATTCAGAACAGCCTGCAGGTTTGCCGCCAGGGTGACTCCGGAAACCAGGTTGTCCGGCCCGAGATCAAAACGCTGGCAGGAAGCCTGATCGGCAAAAATCTCTTCCACTCCGAACACCGGCGCCGCCGACAGGTTTTTTTCCACGGATTTCTGGCCGATGGCGTCGGGCGCCTGCTGCTGGCGCAGCCAGTTTACGCCTGCGCCTGTGAACAGCAGGGCAGCGGGCTGGTCAAAGGCGGCCAGGGAGAACACCATATCCAGAGCCTCGCGCCCGGCCCAGCTGCCGTAAGGGGGCTGGTCTATTACGATCAGTGTGCTCAACGTCAGTTGCTCCCGTGGAAATAGATGATCCGGTCCGATTTCAGGTTGCCTTCCACCCAATCGCCCAGGCCGGCAACCTCGAATGGGGCGAGCAGGTTGCTGGCGGGCAGTTCGTAGCGGGCCTGCTCGGTGTCGTCAATGATTCCGCGGCGTAGCGCCGAGGCAATGCAAACGGTGGCCGGAACCGAATGTTCGGTCAGGAATCCGGCCCACTGCCTGGGCCAGTGCACCTCATCGGAGGGCGGCGAGGCCAGGGCGGAGGCCAGCAGAACCCCTTCGCCGTAAAGGAATACCCGGTCAACCCGGTGACCGGCGGTAACCAGTTCCCGGGCAAAGGCCAGGGCGCTCTGGGGTGCCTGGGACGACCAGGGAGCTCCGGTGATTACGAGGGTATAGCTCAATGGCGTCGGCGTCATGACTTCCTGCACCCGGGGATGAATATTGAGGGTTATGCAGTGTACCTAAAGCAGAAACCCCGGCAAAGACCGGGGTTTCTGGAAGCAACTGGCTGACCGGAGATCAGTCGTCGCCGCTGAATGCAGACAGCAGGTGCAGCAGGCTGACAAACAGGTTGTAGATGGATACATACAGGCCAACAGTGGCGATGATGTAGTTGCGCTCGCCGCCTTTGATGATCTGGCTGGTTTCAAACAGGATCATGATGGAGGCGAAGATGGTGAAGCCGGCAGACACGGCCAGGTGCAGGGCAGAGCTCTCCATGAAGAACGCCAGCAGCATGGCACCGATCAGCACAAATGCACCAGCAGTCAGGAAGCTGGACATGAAGCTGAAGTCTTTCTTGGTGATGATGGCCGTGGCAGACAGGCCAACAAAGGCTACGGCTGTCAGTGTGAGGGCCTGGGCCACAATCTGGGAGGCGCCGGCGGCCACGAATGCGCCGATGATCGGGCCCAGGGTGTAACCCATGAAGCCGGTCAGGGCAAAGGTGGTTACGATGCCCCAGGGGCTATTCTTGAGCTTATAGGTAGCGAATAGCAGGCCAATATAGCCAACGATAGTAATCAGGAAGCCCGGATGCGCGCCGTTCATGTTCAGGAACGCAGTCAGGGCCGAGAAGGCCAGGGTCATGCCCAACAGCATGTAGGTGTTGCGCAGTACTTTCAGCGCATCTTCATCGATGCCCGCTGTTACGCCAGTCGCTTGACCGGACTGCGAATAGGCAGCCTGGTTGTTCTGAACGCCGAAACGTCTGTCTTCCATTGTTATCTCCGTTTAGTGAAACTGGATCTGGATACTGTGCCACATCATAATGTTGAATCCGCAACTTTCAATCATTTACGACAGGAATTCGGCCTTTGGATTCCATTAAACCGCCGTAATCTTGTATATGGATTGTTCAGAAGCTCCGGAATTTACATCGTTTTTTCTTCAGGGCGTTGACAGTATAGGTAAATCCGGTATCATTCCACCCGCTGTCGCAAGGCAGCTGAGGAAAGGCGGTTCATCGCCGATCCAACAAGACGGTGGGCTGGCAGAGTGGCTGAATGCAGCGGTCTTGAAAACCGCCGACGGTTAATAGCCGTCCCGGGGTTCGAATCCCTGGCCCACCGCCATTTTTCCTTTGAAATCAATTGGTTTTGAAGGGGGAGTGGGGTATACCTACCAATAGACGCATCATTCCGAATACGCACTTTCCTCTGTTTTAGCATCCGCTTCCGATTTTGCCGTACACTCACTGCTGAACCGTTTACCGTAAACAGCAGGTGCCGCTATGGATGACCATCAAACTCCTGAAGCCGACCACGAGCGCAAGAATCGCCGCTTTGCCGTGTCTGCCAATCGTGGCAAGGCCAGTCATCGGATTCGCTACGTGGAAACGGGTGGGGCGGCGGTTGATGCCGAAGAGTGTACTTTCTGTCAGGCAGTGCCCGACCTTAACGATGACGCGAACGTCAAATCCACTCAAGTGTCCGGCCGTTCCCGGCCCAGCGAGAGTTCCGGAAATAAAGCTCAAACAGACGACGCTCGTTCTGAACCGTAGCCAGGTCCGCCAGCTCGAACCTCACTTTGCCTCCCGGCAATTGCTGTGCCAGTGCCGCCAGGTCCAGGCGTGATACTACGCCGGGCTTCGGATAGCCGCCAATGGTCTGGCAGTCCGTCATCAGCACAATAGGCTGGCCGTCTCCGGGTATCTGTACTGCGCCCGGGCAGAGTCCTTCGGAAATAATTCCTGGCGGCGTTGCGGTCATTGCCCTGCCTTCCAGCCGGTAGCCCATCCGGTCTGACAGTTCTGACACCTGATACTCCTGCGTGGTGAGCCTGACGATGTCCTGCCGGGTGAAGCTCCGGTATTGGTAGCCGGGGATAATCCGCAGCGTGGGAGGTTTTGTCAGATAGTCTCGGGCTTGTTCCGGGGCCTGTCGCCAGGGCAGCTCGGGTGTTTGCGCCAGAGCTTTCAGGCGGTTTCCGGGTGCCAGCGGCGAGGTTTCTCCGAAGGCCTCGCGTATAACCACGGACCGGCTGCCGAACAGGCTGGGGCCATCAAAGCCACCCGCTATGGCAATGCAGATAAAGCGATGGTTTCGGGCATGGCCAATGGCCAGTTCGTCACCGTCTTGCAGCGTGACCGTCTGCCACATGGCCACCGGTTTTCGGTTTATGGTCACCGGGGCGTCGGCGCCGGTAATAGCCAGTTGCACCCGGCCATGACAAATCGCCCGGAAGCCCCCCAGCAGTAGCTCTACGGTGGCGGCATCTGCAGGGTTGTCCAGCAGCTTGTTGGCCCAGCGCCTGGCGCGGATATCCATCGCCCCGCCCCTGGCAAGCCCGTGTTGTGCATAGCCTTTTCGGCCTTCATCCTGCAGGCTGGCCTGAAACCCCGCCTGCACGATTTCAAGCCAGTTCACAGGATGCCTCCCAATGCCAGGAATTCATCCCGGCTGATTGAGTGAAAGCTTACCCGGTCTCCCACCTGCAACAGCGACAGGTTCACGGCATCGAACAACCGGGTAGGGCACCGGCCAATCAGCTGCCATCCGCCGGGCGATTCGCCGGGGTAAACCGCCGTCTGGCGATCGGCGATGCCGACACTGCCGGCCGGCACCTGTTTGCGGGGGCTGGCTTTGCGGGGGCAGGCAATGGCCTGGTCCACTTGCCCCATAAAGGCAAAGCCCGGCGCGAAGCCCAGTGCGTGAACCCGGTATTCACGGCTTGAATGCATGCGAATGACCGACTCTGTATCAAGGCCTGCGTAGCCGGCGAGTGCTTCCAGGTCCGGGCCGGATTCCGGGCTGTAATACACCGGAAGTTCGATCAAGCGGTTGCTGTCGGGCCGGGATGGGTTAAGGCCTGCGCCTGCATCGACCAGCTGCTTGCGCAGGAAGGCTTCAACATCCCGAAAGCTGGCCTGCACCGGGTCGTAAACAATCAGCAGGGTTGTGTAAGAGGGAATCAGATCGGTCAGCCAGGCAGGGCTGGCACTCCGCAGGACGGCGATCATTCTGGAGATCTGGCCTGGCAACGCATCGTCGATGGCGCTTGCCAGGGTGATCAGCAGGGCGTCTTCGGATATGTGCTCAAGCTTCACGCCGCTTTACCGAGCGCCTTCCGTATGGCACGCACTGCCTCAAGGGCAGCATGGTTGTCGCCGTGCACACACAGGCTGTCGGCTGGTAAATCCAGCCAGTTTCCTGTGGTGCTGGTTACACCGCCTTTGCGGGCAAAAGACAGCGCCTGTTTTACGATCAGCTCCGGGTCTTCGTGCACAGCTCCCGCCTGCCGCCGGGACACCAGCTGGCCCTGGTCGTCATAGGCGCGGTCGGCAAAGGCTTCCAGCAGCAGCGGTACACCAAGGGTGGCGGCCATTGCCTGATGCTCCCGGTAATCCCGGGTGACCGGAATCATGAGTGGCAGGTCTTCCCGAAAGATGCGTACGGCTTTCATCACGGCGGTCAGGGTGGTTTGATCCCGCATCATGTCGTTGTTGAGGGCGCCGTGGGGTTTGACATAGCTGAGGGTGAGGCCTTCGCTGCGGCACATGCCTTCCAGTGCCCCCAACTGATAGAGCATCAGGGCTTCGATTTCATCCGGCGAGTGATGAATGGAACGCCGGCCAAACCCCGACAGGTCGTGATACGAAGGGTGGGCGCCGATTTCCACCTTGTGCTTTGCGGCAAGCGCCAGGGTGTGCCGGATCACCATCGGGTCTGCGGCGTGGAATCCGCACGCCACATTCGCCATATCGATCAGCGGCATCACCAGGTCATCCTGGCCCATTTGCCAGGCGCCGTAGCTTTCTCCCAGATCACAGTTCAGTTTCATGAAACCCTCTTTAATGGCACCGGCCCGCTCAGAGGTCGCCCCGGCCGGGCCAGGTGGCCTGTTTGCGTTCGCTGGCCAGAGCCGCCCGCTGCTCGAGTTCTTCTGGCCGGTTTTCCGGCGCGGCCCAGCCCTGCAGGTTATCTTCCACCAGTTGCACCAGGGCGTCTATATGGCCTTGGGTGGCGTTCAGGCAGGTAATGTAACTGAAGCCTTCGCCGCCGGCTTCCATGTAGTACTCACGGTTCTCTTCGTTGATTTCCTCAATGGTCTCGAGGCAATCAGAAGAGAAACCGGGGCAGAACACATCGATGCTTTTCACGCCTTTGCCCGGCAAGGACTTCAGGGTTTCATCGGTATAGGGTTGCAGCCACTCTTCACGCCCGAAGCGGGACTGGAAGGTGGTCATGTATTCGTCGGCTTTAAGGCCCAGCCGCTCGGCCAGAAGCCGGGACGTCTTGTGGCATTCGCAGTGGTAGGGGTCGCCCTTGAGCAGATACTTCAGCGGAACCCCATGGTACGACAGGATCAGTTTCTGTTTGCGCCCGTGCTCAGCCCAATGGCTTTCAATGTGGTTGGCCATGGCTTCGATGTAAGGCGGAAAGTCATGGTAATGGGAAATAAACCGGAAGTCCGGCAACCAGCGGCGCTTGGTGAAATCTGCAGCAATCGAGTCAAAGGTGGAGGCCGAGGTAGAGGCGGAATATTGTGGATACAGCGGCAGTACCAGCAGTTTGCGCACGCCCTGCTGCTGCATTTCGTCCAGCACCCTGGGGATTGAAGGGTTGCCATAGCGCATGGCAAAGCCGACCACTACATTATTGCCGTAACGGGCTTTCAGGGCCTCCCGGATTCCTTCTGCCTGCTTGGCGGTATGAATCAACAAAGGCGAGCCGTCTTTTTCCCACACACTGGCATAGGCTTCGGCGCTTCTTTTGGGGCGGATACGCAGGATTACGCCGTGCAGGATCAGCCACCAGATGGGGCGTGGAACCTCTACGACTCTGGGGTCCCATAGAAATTCCCCCAGATATCTGCGCAGTGCCGGTGTGGTTGGGGCATCCGGTGTACCCAGATTGGTGACCAGTACACCGAGGCGCTCCGGCTCCCGGTGGTCGAAGTTTTCCGTCCCTTTGTATGGCATTGAGGCTATCCGGTTTTTTTGATGGTTACTTCTTGCCGGCCTGTTGCAGCAGGCGTGGAATCAGCCCGGTGATATCGTAGCCGGCGTTATGGGCCCTTGAAAGAACCTCACGGGGGTCCTGTTCGCGGGCCGAGCTCAGGGCCCATAGTACGGTACAGCGGGTGCCGGAGCGACAGAAAGCGAATACGGGTTTGTCGGCATCCCGGATCATCGGAGCGAAGTTGTCTACGTCTTCGTCTGTGATGTTGCCCGACGCGACCGGCAGGTACACCCATTTCAAACCGTGTTGGGCCGCTGCCGCTTCAATGTCTGCCATGGCCGGCTGGCCGGGCTCTTCACGGTCCGGCCGGTTGGCAACCAGGGTTTTGAACCCCAGCCGGGCGATCTCTGCTACGTCTTCCACGGCGATCTGCGGTGCTACCGAGATGTTGTCGTCAATCTTTCTGATTTCCACAGGCGTTCTCCGAAAATGTTGTCTGAGGGCGCTAAAGGCGCCCCGGAATCCATCAGGCCGCGTCGCTGGGGGCGAGGTTAGTGTCGGAGGATGCCCTGAAACGCTCAAACAGCTCAAACAGACCCATGCCAGCCACCATAGACGCCACAAATACTGCCCCTTTGATTTCGCCAGCGCCCAGGGCAACCAGCCCCGGCCCCGGGCAGAAGCCGGCAATCCCCCAGCCAATACCGAACATCATACTGCCAATAACCACACGTTTGTCGATTCGGCTATTGGTGGGCAATCTCATGTTGAAGCCAAGAAAGGTCAGCGTACGTTTTCGGGCAACGGCAAAAGCCACCAGCCCAACGATGATGGCGCCACCCATGACAAACGCAAGGGAGGGGTCCCACAGGCCGGCGATGTCGAGAAAGCCCAGTACTTTCTCCGGGTTGGCCATGCCGGAGACAATCAGGCCCATACCGAAAATCAGGCCGGCAAAAAGCGAGGCGAAGGAATATTTCATGGCATCAGGCTCCGATCAGGTGGCGAATAACAAACACGGTAATGAAACCGGTGGCCATAAAGCTGAGGGTGGCTGCAAGCGAACGCAGTGACAGCCGGGACAGTCCGCATACACCGTGGCCGCTGGTGCAGCCGGAAGCGTAACGGGTGCCGATGCCGACCAGCAGGCCGGCGATAATCAGGGCAGGGTAGCCGGCATTGATTTCGACCGCGGGCAACTCGGCAAACAGGGCCCAGATGGCTGGCGCGCCAATAAGTCCCGCCAGAAAGGCGATGCGCCACAGGATATCGGTACGTACCGGGGTGAGCAGCCCGCCCAGGATGCCACTGATGCCGGCAATGCGGCCATTCAGCAGCAGGAAGCAGGCGGCCGCCAGGCCGATAAGGATACCGCCCGTAAGGGCTGCGCCAGGGGTAAACTGGCTCCACGCAATATCAATCATTCAGAATCTCCGGAATGAACGGTTGGTTTTGGAATAAGGATATAATGGGGTGTGATAATAACAAAAAAAGCCCGGCAAGGGATGCCGGGCAGAGGCGTGCGAGTAGTATCCATGAAAGACTTCCAGACAAACCGGCATCAACTTGGATACCGGTATCGAGAAGTATTGACCATTATTTGAGCAGTTCAAGCTGGGCGCCCCGTTGTTTGAAAACATTTTTTCATATCACATCGGTGTTTATACTGCGGCCTTTAGCCATGCGGGTTTCAGCGGTGCTCAAGGTATCACTGAAATCAGCGTATAGCTGTAATACAATGGGCGCTGAACACCCTTTGCCCGCATCCAAGAGGTAGTTATGTCCGAGCAAGACAACAATTTGCCAGAGAATGATCCGCAGTTGGCAGACAAAATCAAGGATTCTGCCCGACAGATCTGGCTGGCCGGGCTGGGTGCCTACACCAAGGCGGAGGAAGACGCTGGCAAATTCTTCGACCGCCTGGTCCAGGAAGGCGAGCAACTCGAATCGAAAACCCGTGGCGTGGTTGGCAAACAGATCCGTACCGTGGAAGACCGGGTTGGCGAAGTGCGCGAGCGGGCAACCGGTACCTGGGACAAGCTAGAGCATATGTTCGACCAGCGGGTGTCCGGCGCGCTCCGGCGTCTGGGTATTCACCGCCGGGAAGAAATCGAAGCCCTGGAGCATCGTATTGCGGCGCTTGAATCTGAACTGACCCGCCTTCGCGATTCCGACTCGCTGGCCCGTGACGAAGAAGAATAAGCCTTACAGATAGGTGTGGCTGGTGAGACGGATCTGTTCCTGCTCTTCAGCTGCCATGTAGGGCAGTATCAGGTGCAACATCTGATATACGCCTTTGCCCGGGTCTACCGACTCACGGTTATCCAGGTGTGACAGCGTATCGAAACTGCTCCAGTAGCAGGCGGTCAGGGTCAGCTGTTCACACAGGGATTCCAGTTCTGCCTCTTCAATGGCCATGGTCTGCTGGCCGCGAAAACTCTCGCACAGGGTACGAAAGGCCGTTGTTTTCTTTTTGAGTATCCGCCGGAAGCGGGCCTGCAACTGGCTGTAGCGGGACAACACATTGACCAGGTCCTGGTACATAAACCGGTAACGGGCCACTGCCTCAAACAGCATGTGCAGGAAGAACCCGAACTGATCCAGTGAAATCTCCACACCCTCCGGCACCGCCAGCAGGTCGAGCATCTCGGCCTCAAAGCCGTCGAACAGCTCCTCGACAATGTCGCCCTTGCTCTTGAAGTGGTAATACAGGTTACCCGGGCTGATCTCCAGTTCGTCGGAGATCAGCAGCGTGGTGACATTGGGTTCGCCAAGGCTGTTGAAAAGCTGCAGGCTGGCATCGAGAATCCTGTCTCTGGTTTTGACCTTTTTCATAAGGGCAGTTGTACGCCGTTACAGCTCAAAGCTGGCCCAGACCGGGCAGTGGTCGGAGGGCCGCTCCATGGCACGGATGTCGTAGGACACCCCGGCCGCCTTCGCTTTCGGCAGCAAGCTGTCGCTGGCCATGATCAGGTCGATACGCAGGCCCCGTTTCGGTTCCCGCTCGAAGCCCTTGCTGCGATAGTCGAACCAGCTGAAGGTATCGGTTTCCTCCGGGTGCAGGTAGCGGAATACGTCGGTATAGCCCCGCTTTTCCACTTCTCCGAGCCATTCCCGTTCTTCCGGCAGGAAGCTGCATTTTCCGGTGCGTAGCCAGCGTTTGGCGTTGTCCGGGCCGATGCCGATGTCTTTGTCGGTGGGGGAGATGTTCATATCTCCCATAACTATCACATGGCCCGGTTGCTGTTTCAGGTCGTCCAGGTAGGCCATCAGGTCCGCGTAGAATTTCTGCTTGGCCGGGAACTTCACCGGGTGGTCCCGGCTTTCGCCCTGGGGGAAGTAACCGTTGATGACCGTCAGCGGTTCGCCGTTTACGGTGAAGCGGCCGGTGATCAGCCGTCGCTGGGAATCTTCGCCATCAGACGGATAGCCTTTAACCACATGCTCCGGTTCCATCCGCGACAGCAGCGCCACGCCATAGTGGGTCTTCTGGCCGTGGAAATGTACGTGGTAGCCCAATTCGCGGATGGCCTCTTCCGGAAACTCCGCATCGGTCACCTTGGTTTCCTGCAG
>Ga0209075_1000091_pt1 | contig 74267 bp, 67 predicted proteins | sample Stecom2011_FD_187523 | JGI IMG/M metagenome (GOLD analysis project Ga0209075, IMG submission 187523) | Agricultural soil microbial communities from Utah to study Nitrogen management - Steer compost 2011 (SPAdes) (version 2) | ecosystem: Environmental > Terrestrial > Soil > Agricultural land... | reverse complement strand
TTCACTTAATACTGGATTTTTATTGCGGTTGACTAACGTCGAGGCCCAGAGGTAAAACTCGAAAATTACATTAAGGATTTTCTAAACTCGGAGCCAAGCCAACAGAGGGAGATATTATGACGAATACGCAGGCAACATTGATGCTAATTGCTCCGTTGATAATGATTGTTGGCGGGTTGGCGATGTTTTATTGGTCGAGAAGAAATAAATAACATCAAGCCAACCATCACGGCTGCAAGTCAATAAAATCAAGGGATTTGAAACTTTAAGAAGATGGTGCGTCCGAGTAGACTCGAACTACCGACCCCTACCATGTCAAGGTAGTGCTCTAACCAACTGAGCTACGGACGCACTTTTTAGGCCGTTCATGAATCTGAACGGCCGCTATATTAGCCACTCTGGTGCAACGGCGCAAGTGGTTTCTGCAGTGCCACGGTTTGATTGCATAAGTTTCAACCAATTCACTGCTCAAGCACCGGTTTATCGTAATTGATGCTTAAGTATTTTACCGTTAGCGTTATGTGGGAGTTCATCACGGAACTCGTATACCCGTGGGCGTTTATAGTCTGCCAGACGGGTAGCAACAAATTCTCGCAGTTCGTCTTCCGTAGTCGGCTGTTTAAGAACTACAAATGCTTTGACGGTTTCACCCCATTGCTCATGAGGAACACCAACTACTGCTGTTTCTAATACGGCAGGGTGGCTTGCCAGAACATCTTCTACTTCGCGTGGGTAGACGTTGACGCCGCCGCAAATGATAAGATCTTTCATGCGGTCTTTGATCCAGAAAAAACCATCTGCATCACGAACACCAATATCACCGGTCTTAATCCAACCATCAGCCGTCATTATTTCTGTAGTAGCTTGTTCGTTACGCCAGTACCCACGCATGATACCTTCACCGCAGATCTGAATTTCACCTGGTTCATCAGCGGCAGCAATTTCTCCAGCCTTATTGACCACCCGCATTTCTGTGAATAGCGCTGCTCGCTGACCGACAGAACCGGCTTTGGTGGCATGCTCACTGGGAGTTAAGAAACTTCCAGTAGGGCCTGCTTCAGTGAGTCCATAGACACAGTAGAACTGATCGCTATTGAATGCTTTCTGTATTTGCTGGGCATGTTCTGCTGCCATGGGGCCACCGCCGTAAATCCAGTGCGTCATGCTACTAAGATCAGCATCACAGATCTGCGGATGTTGTGCAGTCAGCAAATAGGCGACCGGTGCTCCGAAGAAATGAGTCGTTCGTTCTTGCTGCACGAGTTGTAATAGCAAGTCAGGGGTGAAAGTCGGTGCAATCACATGGGTGCTGCCAACAATACAGCCACCCACTAAAGTTAAATGTAAGGGGGCGGAATGGGTAAACGGCATGAGCGACAATAATCGACTCTCGAGGGTGTACTTCATTTCAGTGGCAAACATCATTCCAACAAACAAAATAGCTTTGTGGTCGAACAGTACCCCCTTCGGTCGTCCGGTGGTGCCTGAGGTATACAGTAAGGTTGCGTTTGTATGGATGGCATCTTCGCTCAAATGATGAAACTCCCGTCCATGGCTGTGTTCGTTCGCATAACGGGGCATGTCATTCACGGCTATTGCTGGAATACTGAGCTGTTGTGCCGCAATCAATGCTTGTGAGCTAGTCATGTCACAGGTGATGATGAGTTTGGCGGCAGCATTATCAAAAATATAATGCAACTCATCCGCAGTGAGTTTGACGTTGATTGGCGCAACGATGGCGCCGAGCCGTTGGATTGCAAAATGGGCAACGATAAAAGCGTAGGTATTGGGTATTACCAAACAAACCCGGTCACCAGGTTGGATATGGTGGTCACACGCGAGGTGTTCGGCAAACTGCTCGACGTGTTCATTGAGTTGCGCCCAATTGATTCTTAGTGAGCCATCAATGACTGCTTCGTGATCGGGATACTTGCGGGCATTACGGGCAAGATAGGCTGGAATAATCATGGTCAAGTCCTTGTTATTCTGTTGTAATTTTAGTTGTTGTAGTTAAAACACCGATCAATAATCGTCCGTGCTGCAGTACCAGCTGGTAGGCACCCGTAATTGGCGGCAGTATCCGCACTTAAGCGCGATGCACAGAATGCATCAGCAACTTCTGCTGGAGCATACTGAAGCAGCAAAGCGCCTTGCATCACTTTAGCTAAGTGATCAGCTAAATAACGGGCACTATATTGATAGTCGTCAGGTTTAATCGTACTGAATAAAGCTTTCAGGGAGTGGACGGCTTGGTCAAACCGTGCATCAGCACCCATGGCCTGTTCAACTTCAACAAAATATGCACTAAGAACCTCCGGCTCTTTGTTTAAAGCGCGAATGATGTCTAGGCATTGCACGTTACCACTGCCTTCCCAGATGGCGTTGACCGGTGCTTCACGGAATAATCGCGGCATGATTGTATTTTCCATCACACCCATGCCACCAATTACCTCCATAGCTTCATAGGCATGGTTGGGGGTCCGTTTGCAAATCCAATATTTTCCAATTGGCGTGAGAATGCGCGTGAGAAGCCGTTCATGTTCGTTATCTTGCTGATCTAATGAACGTGCTAAGCGCATGGTCATGGTCATTGCTGCTTCGCTTTCTACAGCCAGATCAGCAAGAACGTTTTGCATGAGTGGCTGATCGACGAGCGTAGCGCCAAAGGCGCTACGATGGCGCGCATGGTGAATGGCTTGTACCGTAGCTTGGCGCATCCCAGAGCTGGAACCAATCATACAGTCATAGCGTGTTATGGCGACCATTTCTATGATGGTGCGTACGCCGCGACCTTCTTGCCCAACCAGCCAACCAAAGGCACCACGTAGTTCACATTCACTGGAGGCGTTAGCCACGTTGCCCATTTTATTTTTGAGCTGTTGAATATGTATTGCATTTTTACTGCCATCTGGGCGCCAGCGTGGTACGAGAAAACAAGAAAGACCGCCAGGTGCTTGAGCTAAGATTAAAAATGCATCGCACATTGGTGCTGAAACAAACCATTTATGTCCGACCAATTCATAGGCCGCACCTGGGCCTTCCTGACCAATCGGAAACGCGCGCGTGCTATTGGTTCGAACATCTGAACCACCTTGTTTTTCTGTCATAGCCATGCCGATGGTAAGGCCATGTTTCATGGTGTCAGGGACGTTACGACCATCATATTGGGTTGCCATGATCTTCGGGCCAAAATGCGCGAGCAATTCTGGTTGGTGCTGTAGCGCGGGTATGGCTGCAAACGTCATCGTGATAGGGCAGCCGTGAGCTGCTTCAACCTGCGTGTGCAAATAGTATTTGGCGGCGCGGGCAACGTGTGCACCGAGTTTAGGTTCGAGCCAAGGGCTTGAATGCAGCCCTTCGCTAATAGCAATATCCATGAGCGCGTGATAGCTTGGGTGAAACTCAATCATATCGATGCGGTGACCAAAGCGGTCGTGGGTGTGTAATTGCGGGCGATTGGCATTGGCTGCAAAGCCTAATGCAATACGTTCGGGCAAACCGCATTCTGCACCGAAACGGGCAATATCTTGTTCTGCCCAATGTGCACCTTCACGGTGAATGGCCTCTTGCAACGCGGTATCTTCAGAATAGAGGTTGTAATCTTCTAGTGCAGGAGGTTGATTTTCGACTTGATGCGTTTGTGCGTAGTATTTATCAACGTTGCTCATGAGATAACTCCTGTTGGGGGCATATGATGGTATAGGGTGTCGCTGTTATGGCTTGCAAACAAAATTGAACGCTGGCACTGATGGCTTGCCATGGTTGGTATTGGTTTTGTTGGGCAAGAGGACCAATTAATGCTTCTGCGATGGCACCTACGAGAGCATGACTGCTTAACGTACTGTTTTGTTGTGGTAGTGATCGTTCAACAATACCTTCATCAATGGCTTGGGCAAATAATGTGGCGTATTGCTCGCGATAACGTAATCGAGCTGCTGATACTGCAGGTTCAACAGGCTCAGCAATGAGTGCCCAGGCCGCTACTGGAGCTCGTAAGGCACGCTTAGCGAAGGTCATAAGGGCATCAGCGATGCGTTCTGGTACGCCCTTATGCGGTTGCTGTAACTGCGCTGCAACACGATTAATTTCAATGATGGTGGCGTGTTCAAACACTGCAGTGCATAGGGCTTCTTTCGAACTGAAGTAGCGGTAGAGCGTTCCTGTCGCCAACTGGCATTGGCGAGCTAGCGTAGCCATTTGAATACCACTAAATCCAGATTCATTTAATAGCCGTAACGCGTTCGTCAAAATGGCTTGGCGCGTTATTTGTTTACGTTCCCGAATCCGGGATGTTTCACGATATGCCATGGTGTTTCTCAGTAAAGTCAATCTGCTTTACTAAGAAGTGAATCATGATTCAGTTTTTAAATCAATGGTTAAATTGTACCCATACTGATTGATATCCACCACGTGGTGATTGCGCTCGAATAGGCGTTTTTTCTACCAGCTGAAAGTGGCTGAATTGCTCGAGGATAACGCGCGTTATCTCACCCAGTTCTAGCTGCGCTAATGGCTTACCAGGACAAACATGCGGGCCTGCACCATAGAGTAAGTTAAGGCTTTGATCACGTGTTAGATCAAAGGTATAGGGTTGTTCAAACGCTTCGATATCTGTATTCGCTGCTTGCCAGTCTAGGTGCACCGTTGATTCGGCCGGCAACTGCTGGTTAGCAATATGTACCGGGCAAGTGGTGCGCCGTCGATTGCCTAGTAGCGGGGCATCGAGCCGTAAAATTTCTTGAATCGCAGCGTCCAACTGTTGCGGTTGTTGGCGTAGTTGCGCTTGAATTAAGGGGTGTGTGGCTAAGAAAGCAATGATAGAACCGACTGCTGCAGCAATGGTTCCCAATTCACCCACGGTCCAGTTGCGGATCATGCTAACCAAATATTCATCGGGTAGCGGTTGCTGATCAATACGTAGCAGCGTGAGTTGGCGAGTGACTGTAGGCTGTCCGTAATGCTGTTCTCTGGCAATGGCTAGTTGCTCTACAACGAGGTCGGTGAATTCTTGTGCTAACTCATTTAAACGCCGCCGATCATGAACACGAGTTGCTTGGTTTTGCGCTTGCATCCATTGTGTTAGTTTTCGCGTCATCGCTGCGGGCCATCCCATAAATGCACATTGCGCCTGTACTGCAAAAGGGTGAGCGATAGTGTCCATAATTTCAATGGGTTGGTTGGGATTAATGGTGGTAATAAGTTGCTCTACCAAAAAACGTAAACGCGGCTGAAATGCTGCGAGCTGTGGTGCAGTAAAGAATGGTTCGATCAAACTGCGATAACGGCGATGCTCGTCACCATCCATTCCATTAGGAACATTTAAATGTTTGGAGACCCGATTGCTGAATTGCTGTGGAGCATGAAGCGCAGCCATAACATCGTGGTGGCGGCTTAGTATTGCTGTCATGAGTATCTCCCATCGACATAGGGGGTGGTTGCAGTATAACCATTGAGTAAAGTAAAACCTTGATATTGGTCAAACCATTTATCCAATCATGTTAGTGAAGTGGTCTTCCCAGTTGGTTTTGAGCAATGAGTCGAACGACGTACGCCAGTTTAAACAAGCCAGCAAATAGGATTTGTAAGAAGTGTAAAATCGCAATGAGGAGTAATGGAAGGTTGGCTTCGAGCCCCCATGCGCAATAAGCAACAACGAGAAATAGGGCGAGAAAAATCATCATGGCTATGTTAGCGCCTTTTAATAATAAATAAGCAGATTGCGTCTCTGACATAACGTACATCTCCAATGTATGTTTAACTAAAGCGCATTATGAATGTATGTTTGATGTAGATCAACAACTGCTGTGCTATAATGCGTGAAAAATGCACCTTTTGGACACCTTTATGCAGCTCAAAAAATACACAGATTACGGCTTGCGGATCTTAATGTACTTGGCCAGTTTCGAAGCGGACGAGTCACGCTGCGAACCGAAATTGGCGACGATACGAGAAATTTGTGAGACATTTGATCTCTCTGCTAACCACGTCAATAAGGTCGTCCATCATTTAGGGCGGCTGCAGTTGATTGAAACCCGACGTGGCAAAAATGGCGGATTTTTATTGGCTCGACGGCCGCAAGAGATTTCCTTAGCCTATGTTATTCGCCAATTAGAGGGTGATGAGCAATGGATTGAATGTGAGAATCCATACTGTGTTGCAATGCCAGCCTGTGAATTGCGGGGCATTGTGGCACGCGGGAAAGAAGTATTCTATGACTACCTAAATCAATACACACTGGAAAGTTTAATGGTCAAGGCCCCACAGCTGAGGCAACTATTTATCGCTGCTTCATAGTGCTGATAGGGCCGTGATGAGGTGGTTACTGTGCGCCTTCGACCAATTGATTTGACGCTTCAAGATATTTTACACCATTCACTTTAACACGCTCGAAATTCATCAGTTCGGAACCAAGGTGAACTTCTTCCAACGTATCCTTCATGGTGTCGACTTCGTCATCAATACGTTCTAACGCCACTTCAAGAGTATAAGTAAGCTGATGAATTTCTGCCATTTTTTGTGGCGTTAGCTCGCCATCGAGAATATCGCTCAATCGTTGATTGTATTCCTGTAGGTTTGCTAGAGCTTCCGCTAAGGTTGCAGACGGCTTGCCTTTAAAGTGATCAGGACGATCGCTATCATCGACTGCAAAACTCGGCATTGATACGGCCATGGTCGCTGCAAAGACAGCGGTAAGGAAGGTTGATTTCATAAGTACTCCTTATTGATCTATGGAATTGATTCGCTAATGAGAATCGTTATCAATAAGCTACCACTTTTTTATGCTGCGCGCCAATGATTTATCACCCGCCTGGTGCAAATCCACACGCTGCAAATAATTGTTGCCAGTACTGTACGTGTTGCTTAGTCGTCGCAGTCAAGCCTTCGTCCAACGCAATCAGCTGTGCTAAGTAGTTGTCCCACTCAGTAAATGCTGGGTAATCGTTGAGCACTGCAATAGGTGTCTGTAACTGTGTCAGGTATGGCTCCAGTTGTTGCGCTTGATAGGTGAGTTGACTGAGATGGTGTTGAACAGGGCCACTAAAACGAGCAATAAAAACCTGTCGTAATGTTTTCGCACGTTGTGGAACACCTGCTGCTTGGCAACCAGCTTGAGCACTTAAGGTGCGTGCGCGCGGTTCCATTTGTTGCAAGTAAGCGTTGTTGTCAATCAAAGCTCGCCATAGCTGACCAACGTAAGGGCTTTTTTCCAGTAGCTCGAGCGCTTTCAATAACTCATGCTCGTTGGGTAGCTCTTGCTTGGTATCGAGTGTTTTAAGTATCGGCGTTAGCGCAGACAGCAGCGGAGCTAGCAGGGCTGGATCTGGTTCAGCTAAGGGGCGGTCACCGACTCGCAATAGTTGTTGTAGACTACTGTCAGTGATAATCGCCTGCATTCGGAGTGCCGGTAGTTGTCGTTTTTTCAACTCTGCTTGCTCGAGTATACGTTCGGCCAGTTCAGCATGTTGCCCATCCATTTGATCGATACACAGGTACAATGCATCGAGCAGTTTGCGGTCATGATAGTAACGTTGTACGCCCCGCATTAGTCGCCCGAGACTACTATTTCGTTCAGCGATGAGAGCACCGGCAGAACAGGCATCTAAGCGCATCGAATCGAGCAGTGATATTTGAATAGAAGGAAGGTCCAGACGAAATTGCCGTACGCTTGGTGGGCGTAACGGCGAGGGTGGGGTGTATATTAACGGTTCTTGCTCGACAGTATTAGATACCCGCAGTTGATAATCGTGCAACACTTCTAGACCTGCAGGTGCGGGGTTGCACGCCGCTAGTATTATGGTCAACAAAACAAGCAAGCCGCCTCTTTTGGCATAGTCAAAACATGCTTTAATCGGTACAATCTGCAGCATTGGTCAGGCTAATCTCGAGTTATTATGTTTACAGGAATTGTACAAACCCTGGGTACCGTCACCCAAATCCAAGATCGTGAATCATTCCGCCAACTTACAGTGACGGTTGCGCCTCAGCATTTAAATAAGGTTGCGCTAGGTGCAAGTATAGCGATTAATGGGTGTTGTTTAACAGTCGTTGCCTTTGATGAAACAACGGTTACCTTTGATATTATTGACGAAACTCTACGTTTAACCAATTTAGGTGAGCTCAACGTTGGCGATTTGGTGAATTTTGAGCGCTCACTAAAGGTGGGCGACGAAATCGGCGGTCATTATGTGTCGGGGCACGTGCACTGCACGGGTAAAATTATTGAGCGCGTGGAGAGCAGTGATAATCTAGCGCTGTGGGTCGAGTTTCCCGAGCAATATAAGCCTTATGTACTGCCAAAAGGGTTTATTAGCGTCAATGGTGCGAGTTTAACAATTGGGCAAGTGGTGGGGAATCAATTCAGTTTGCACCTGATTCCAGAAACATTGCGGCTTACCAACTTGGCGCAAGCCAATTGGGTTAATCTTGAGTTTGATCAACAAACCATCACGATTGTGGAGACCGTGGAGCGTGTGCTCGCCGCTCGTCAATAATAGTTTTCGTCATCACTGGCAACACGGACAAAAATTTTCTCATTGACCTCATCAAGTCGAACTAATAGATGAATGTCAGCACCACAGGCGCGGCATTCATCTTGGTAGTCTTGGTCGCCACCAGACGCATCAATACTGACGTGAATATGGTGACCGCAATAAGGACAACGCAAGCTGGCATTATAGAGTTTGTCAGCGTTCATGAGAGCCTCCTAAAAAGTGTCACTCAACCGCTACAAGTATGGCTCAAAAATAGAATATTGCTCGGCGGCAAAGGGTTTTCATGGCAGGTGTGATGCGCTATAGTGTCGCCTTTCGTAATGACAAGTGACATTTGGTAGGTGTCACCACTGTATTTAAGGATATTAACTCATGCCTGTTGTAACACTCCCTGACGGAAGTAAACGCTCGTACGATAAACCAGTATCGGTATTAGATGTAGCTTTAGACATTGGCCCCGGCTTGGCAAAAGCCACCGTTGCTGGCCGTGTTAATGGTGAATTAGTCGATGCCTGTGACCTCATCACTGAAGATGCAACCCTACAAATTATCACACCAAAAGATGACGATGGTCTGCATATCATTCGTCACAGTTGTGCGCACTTGTTAGGTCACGCAATTAAACAGCTGTTTCCAGATGTGAAAATGGCCATCGGGCCTGTGATCGATAATGGCTTTTACTACGACGTTGATATGGAACACACGCTTACCGCAGAAGATCTGGAGCGGTTAGAACAGCGCATGCTTGAGTTGGCTAAAACAGAATACGACGTTGTCAAAAAGAAAGTTAGCTGGGCTGATGCTCGCGAAACCTTTGTTGCGCGTAATGAACCTTATAAAGTGCAAATTCTAGATGATGATATTAGCCGTGATGATCGACCAGGGCTTTATCATCATGAAGAATACATTGATATGTGCCGGGGGCCTCATGTCCCCAATATGCGTTTTTGCCAACACTTCAAAATTATGAAGGTTGCTGGTGCATACTGGCGCGGTGATTCCAACAACAAAATGTTGCAGCGGATTTATGGCACTGCATGGGCGGATAAAAAGCAGTTGAATGCCTATTTACAGCGCTTAGCCGAAGCAGAAAAGCGTGATCACCGGAAGATTGGCAAGGTCCAGGATCTGTTCCATTGGCAAGAAGAAGCACCGGGTATGGTGTTCTGGCACCATAATGGTTGGACCGTTTTCCTTGAACTTGAGCGTTTTGTTCGTGAAAAATTACGCGAGTACAAGTATCAGGAAGTAAAAGGTCCATTGATGATGGATCGCGTATTGTGGGAACGTTCTGGACACTGGGATAAATTCTCTGAGCTGATGTTCACCACTGCATCGGAAAACCGCGAGTACGCAATTAAACCGATGAACTGTCCGGGCCACGTGCAAATCTTTAACCAAGGGTTGAAGTCATATCGCGATTTACCATTGCGAATGGCTGAATTTGGTTCATGTCACCGTAACGAGCCATCGGGTGCACTGCATGGTCTAATGCGAGTTCGTGGTTTTACTCAAGATGATGCACATATCTTCTGTACTGAAGACCAAGTTCAGGATGAAGTGAGTGGCTGTATTAAAATGGTCTACGAAATCTACAAAACCTTTGGGTTTGAAGATATCGTTGTGAAGCTATCAACTCGTCCAGAGCAACGTCTAGGTGATGATGCAACTTGGGATCGGGCAGAACAAGCTTTGGCTGATGCACTAACCAACCATGGCATTAAGTTTGAATACTTGCCTGGTGAAGGGGCGTTTTACGGACCCAAAATTGAATTCACCTTACATGACTGTCTTGGCCGTGCCTGGCAGTGCGGCACAGTACAGTTAGACTTTGCGTTACCGGGGCGTTTAGGGGCAACTTATGTGGGCGAAGATAATGAACGCCATACCCCGGTCATGATCCACCGCGCTATTCTTGGGTCATTAGAACGTTTCATGGGTATTTTAATCGAAGAGTACGCTGGTTATTTCCCGACTTGGTTGGCTCCAACCCAGGTTGTGGTGATGAATATTACCGATAATCAGCGCGAATATGCCATCGAAACTGTAAAAGAATTGAATAAACTCGGTTTTAGAGCCATTGCCGACTTGAGAAATGAGAAGATAGGCTTTAAAATCCGTGAGCACACATTAAAGCGTGTTCCATATTTATTGGTAGTCGGCGATAAAGAAGTCGAGAACCAAGCGGTTGCGGTGCGTACTCGTCGGGGTGAAGACCAAGGAGTCAAAGGACTTCAGCAATTCATTGCTGAACTGACCGACGAAGTAAACAGTCGCAAAATTAGTTAATTGATTGGAGGAATGACCCATTAAAGGCGGAAAAAGAACTCAGAAAGCTGGTGACAAAAATCGTATCAATGAAGATATTCGCGTCAATGAAGTGCGACTCATTGGTGTCGAAGGTGAACAGATTGGCGTCGTAAGTATTCAAGAAGCTCTTACTGCAGCTGAAGAGGCTGGTGTTGATCTGGTAGAAATTAGCCCTAATGCTGAGCCCCCAGTTTGTCGTCTGATGGATTATGGCAAGTTCCTCTACGAGAAAGCTAAGAACGCAAAAGAGCAGAAAAAGAACCAGAAACAGATCCAGGTGAAGGAAGTTAAATTCCGTCCTGGAACTGATGAAGGCGATTATCAGGTAAAACTGCGCAACCTGAGTCGTTTTCTGGAGGGAGGTGACAAAGCGAAAGTCACCGTCCGTTTCCGTGGCCGGGAAATGGCACACCAAGAGTTGGGAATTGAATTGCTAGAGCGCATTCAAAAAGATCTAGCCGATATCTCAACTGTGGAATCGTTCCCAAAACGTGCTGAGGGTCGCCAGATGATTATGGTGCTGGCCCCTGCTAAGAAGTAACTGTGGTTTTCAAGTAGGGCGGTACTCGCTACCAAACTCACCCTGTTACACTTTTAATTGACAATGCGGAGTAATTTCATGGCTAAAATGAAATCCAAAAAAGGCGCGTCAAAGCGTTTTAAGAAAACCGCTTCAGGCGGCTTTAAATGTAAACAGTCTCATTTGCGTCACATCCTGACCAAAAAGAGTTCAAAGCGGAAGCGTCACTTACGTGCAAAAAGCATGGTTGCCGCCTCTGATGTTGGCTTAGTTCAGCGTATGTTACCGTTCGCTTAAGGAAAGGAGATAGCAAATGGCACGAGTAAAACGTGGTGTGATTGCGCGCGCGCGTCACAAGAAAGTCCTGAAGCAGGCGAAAGGTTATTATGGTGCTCGTTCACGCGTATTTCGCGTAGCGAAGCAAGCTGTTATCAAAGCTGGTCAATACGCATATCGTGACCGTCGTGCGAAGAAACGTCAATTCCGTCAATTATGGATTGTTCGTATCAACGCTGCAGCGCGTCAAAACGGTTTGTCGTACAGCCGCTTTATCAATGGTTTGAAAAAAGCATCTGTAGAAATCGATCGTAAGATTCTTGCCGATATCGCAGTTCACGACCAATCTGGTTTCGCTGCGCTAGTAGAGAAAGCTAAAGGCGCTCTGTAAGCAAGTTGAATCACTTAAAAAGGGAGCCTAATCGCTCCCTTTTTTTATGCTTTTTCGGTATCATTGAAGCCTTTGTTAAATTTTGAAAATCTTCATCAATTCGCACGAGTCATATCTGAGGACGAACATGGCGTTATCTGACATCGTTACTGCCGCTGAAGCAGCTGTTGCAAAAGCAACGACCGCGCAAGAACTAGAAACGGTTCGCGTGGAATTTATGGGTAAGAAAGGTCTTCTTACCGAACAACTCAAAAGTCTCGGTCAATTGAGTCCAGAAGAGCGTCCAGCGGCAGGTCAAGCCATCAATGAAGCTAAGCAAAAAGTGCAGGCTTTGATTCAAGAGCGTACGCAGGAGCTCAAACAAGTAGAGCTACAACAAAAGCTGGCTGCTGAACGCATTGATGTGAGCTTACCCGGTCGCCGCAGCCAAGTTGGGGGCTTTCATCCAGTCACGAAAACGATTCAACGGATTGAAGCTTTCTTCGGTGATTTAGGCTTCCGTGTTGTTGAAGGGCCAGAAGTTGAAGATGATTTTCACAATTTCGATGCGCTCAATATTCCAGCGAATCATCCAGCGCGTGCCGATCATGATACCTTTTACTTCACACCAACAACGATGTTGCGTACGCAAACCTCTGGGGTGCAGATTCGTACGATGGAACAAGAGCAACCGCCACTGCGGATTATTTCACCAGGACGTGTCTATCGGAATGACTATGATCAAACCCACACCCCAATGTTCCACCAGGTGGAAGGCCTGATGGTCGATACCGACGTAAGCTTCACGCAACTCAAAGGCATTTTGCACGACTTCCTAGTGAATTTCTTTGAAGAAGAGCTCGAAGTACGTTTTCGTCCATCATATTTCCCGTTCACGGAGCCTTCTGCTGAAGTGGATGTGCGTCGCAAGAATGGCCAATGGTTAGAAGTCTTAGGCTGCGGTATGGTGCACCCAAGTGTCTTACAAGCGGTAGGTATTGATAGTGAAAAATACACAGGCTTTGCATTTGGTATGGGTGTTGAGCGGTTAACCATGCTTCGCTATGGCGTGAATGATTTGCGAGCATTTTTTGAGAACGACGTTCGTTTCCTGAAACAATTTAACTAATAACCGGGTAAGCAGATGAAATTTAGTGAACAATGGTTACGTACCTGGGTAAATCCTGAATTAGATAGCTTAGCGTTATCAGAACAACTCAGCATGGCCGGGTTAGAAGTCGACAGTATTGAGCCAGTTGCTCCGGCGTTTTCAGGAGTGGTTGTCGGTGAAGTGGTGAAGTGTTGGCAACATCCTGATGCGGATAAACTGCAGGTAACTGAAGTTAATATTGGTGCAAATGAGCCCGTCACCATCGTTTGTGGTGCACCCAACTGCCGGACAGGATTGAAGGTAGCAGTGGCCACAGTTGGCGCTGTGTTACCTGGTGACTTCAAAATTAAGAAAGCGAAGTTACGAGGGCAACCGTCACACGGCATGTTATGTTCTAATTCTGAACTAGGCCTTAACGATGATCACGACGGTATTATTGAGTTGCCAGCCGATGCGCCAGTTGGCATGGATTATCGTGACTATTTACAGCTTAATGACGTGATCTTGGATGTCGATTTAACACCGAACCGTGCTGATTGCTTAGGAATGCGCGGTATAGCGCGTGAAGTAGGTGTATTGAATCGTCTAGCAGTGCAAGCACCAGCGATTGAAGCCGTACCTGCACAACACGATGAGCAGCGTGACATTGTATTAGATGCACCAGCAGCGTGCCCACGCTACTTAGGACGGGTGATTCGTCATATTAACCTGAATGCCGACACGCCATTATGGATGCAAGAACGGTTACGCCGTAGCGGTATTCGTAGCATTGACCCTGTGGTCGATGTGACGAACTACGTGTTGCTGGAATTAGGGCATCCAATGCATGCATTTGATTTAGACCAGTTACAGGGTTCTATTCATGTGCGGATGGCAGCTGCAGAAGAAAAGCTGACGTTACTTGATGGGCAAGAAGTTACGTTAACGAATGATGTGTTAGTTATTGCGGATGAAGTTAAGCCGCTGGCTATGGCCGGAATTTTCGGTGGTCAAGGTAGTGGAGTAACCGCGAACACACGGCACATTTTCTTAGAAAGCGCATTCTTCGCTCCATCAGCCATTGCGGGGCGCGCACGTCGTTATGGTTTACACACCGATGCCTCACATCGCTATGAGCGCGGCGTTGATCCAGAATTACAACGTACTGCCATGGAGCGGGCGACGGCACTGCTACTCGAAATTTGTGGTGGTGAGCCAGGGCCGATTGTAGAAGCAAAAAGTGACGAGCATTTACCGAAAGCAGCACAAGTTTCGCTGCGGGCGGAGCGACTTGCAAAGGTACTTGGTATTCATATCGAAGCCGCTGAAGTTACCGAAATTTTGCAGCGTTTAGATTTTGTTGTCACTGCTACCGAGCAAGGCTGGGATGTCATCGTACCAAGTTTCCGCTTCGATATCCGTATTGAAGAAGATTTAATAGAGGAAGTTGCGCGGATTTACGGTTATCACCGCATTCAGGCAGCAGCACCAGCAGCACAGCTACGGATGATTCCACGGCGTGAAGGAAACTTGACGACCGATCAATTAAAACGTGTACTGATTGATCGAGGTTATCAAGAAGCAATCACCTATAGCTTTGTTGATCCAAAGCATCAAGCGATGTTATTCGATGAAGTTGCAGCACTGACATTGCCGTTCCCAATTTCAGTCGAGATGTCGTCAATGCGGGTTAGCTTGTGGCCCGGTTTAATCGGTGCAGTGGCTCATAATCAAAAGCGTCAACAGCAATGTCTGGCGTTTTGTGAAACTGGTTTACGGTTTATTCCAGATGCGAATGCTGAAAATGGGGTAGTGCAGCAACCGATGATTGGTGGTATTCGTGCAGGTAAAGCGTACCCAGAACATTGGCAAGAAGGTGAGCGTCATGTTGATTTCTATGATATCAAAGGTGATGTGGAAGCATTATTGGCGCTGACGGGGAAGGCTGATGAATTTCGCTTTGTTGCTGACCAGCATTCAGCGTTGCATCCTGGCCAAAGTGCCGCGATTTTCAAAGGTGATAAGCTTGTAGGTTATATTGGTGCTATTCATCCGCAGTATGAGAAAGCCCTTGGTTTGAGCGGTCGCACCTTTGTATTTGAGCTGGAATTAGCTGCAGTTACTGAGCGTTCAATTCCAGTTGCACAAGCAGTTTCCAAGTACCCTTCGATACAAAGAGATTTAGCAATTGTTGTAAAAGCAACAATTCCAGCGGGTGAAATTTTCACGGCGATTGAAAATATTGGCGTAAATCACTTAGTTGACCTACACTTATTCGATGTATATCAAGGGGCTGGCGTTGCAGAAGGTTATCGTAGTTTAGCCTTATCATTGACCTTACAACATCCAGAGCGCACTCTTGAAGACAATGAAATTAATGCAGCCGTGAAAACGGTTGTTGAAATGTTAACCTCTGAATTTGGGGCAACCCTAAGGGAGTAAAGCTATGGCGCTGACCAAAGCAGAAATAGCAGAGCACTTATTTGTCAAAGTAGGACTGAATAAACGCGATGCAAAACACCTGGTCGAAAACTTCTTTGAGGAAATTAGACGTGCGCTTGAAAGTGGTGAAGAAGTAAAGTTATCCGGTTTCGGTAATTTTGAATTGCGCACCAAAAAAGAGCGTCCGGGACGAAACCCTAAAACGGGTGAAGATATTCCAATTTCCGCACGACGAGTGGTAACGTTCCGACCAGGGCAAAAACTAAAACAGCGGGTCAGTAACGCAAAAATATAACCACATCACCATTATTTAAAAAGCCGCGTTTCGCGGCTTTTTTGTACTGTAAGGAGTGAATTGTTGTGCCCATTTTGGTTGGCATTAGCGGGTGCTTGTTGGGGGAGAGGGTTCGTTATGATGGTGATCATAAACGTTCACGTTATTGTACCGATGAATTAAGTCGCTATGTGCAATATATTAAAATCTGTCCTGAAGTAGCGGCTGGCATGTCAGTACCACGGCCTACCATTCGGTTAGAACGACACGCTAATGAAATTCGTGCAGTGATTCCCACAACTGGCGCAGATGTTACTGCGGCATTAACGCATGTTGCTGATCGGCAGTATCACCAGCTTGGCCAACTAAGTGGCTATGTGTTGTGCACCAAATCGCCGAGCTGTGGCATAGAAAACGTGAAGCTATTTAACCCGACCACCGGTGAATTTCAACGTGTCGCACAAGGGCTTTTTGCTCGTCGTCTGCAGGAGCTATTTCCTGCTTTACCTATTACCGAAGATGTACATTTGGAGCAGGTTTCGTTACGAGAAAATTTCATTTTGCGGTTGTATGTTTATGCAGTCTGGCGACAACTCAGATTATCCTTGAATCATAGCCAGTTAGCATTGTTTCACGAGAGTGTACGTGGGTTACTAACACTACAACAACCAGCCTATCAGCGATTAACTAATATGCTGGCTGCCGATACTGATGAGTTCGAGGAGCTTGGACATGCTTATAGTGTGGGTTTAATGCAGGCGCTTGCTAAACCATCATTAGTGAAACACTCACGGACAGCATTGCTCCCGCTGCAAACCTATATCGAACAACAATTACCGCACTCAACGGTTGCACTTCTTACGCAACTTGCTCTGGCGTTTCTGCCGGAGGCGTGATCCAACGCAACGCGACATCGCGTGCGTGCGACAGATTGCGACAATACATGAGTTTCCCAGTTTGTTTTTTGATTCCAGCACGGCTCAGTTTCACCATGAGACGAGCTGGTAAACCAACCATAATCAAGCCTACGTTATCGTGCTGCAGTTTATTCACCAATGACTGCAATGCGACAATGGCTGTTGCGTCAATAGTGGGGACGTCTTGCATATCGAGAATGACGGTTTTAACTTGTTGATCGATTCCTTGAATCGTGGTGATGGCTTTCTCAGCAACACCAAAAAAGAGCGGGCCATTTACATCGTAGACCATGATTGAACTTGGTAGACCTTGGGTGGCTGGATGTGCTTCGTTACTACGCGATTGCGAATTGGTGATCGCCGCCATACGTTGAATGAACAACGCAGCGGCTAAGCCGATACCAACAGCGACGGCAACCACCATGTCAAATAACACGGTGAGACCGAAACACACAATTAAGATGGCCGCATCACCACCTGGCGCATTACGCACGACACGAATAACATGACGCGCTTCACTCATATTCCAGGCAATAATGAAGAGCAGAGCGGCTAAGGCAGCCATCGGAACCATGCCTAATAATCCAGCTAACGCCAATACTGCCACTAGCACCACCAAAGAATGTACGATGGCAGCTACTGGTGAACGTGCACCACTGCGGATATTGGTTGCAGTACGAGCTAAGGCTGCAGTAGCAGTGATGCCGCCAAAGAAGGGGGCAATAATATTGCCTAACCCTTGCCCAACCAATTCAGCATTTGGGTCATGTTTTGTTTTGGTTAAGCCATCGGCGATCACGGCACAGAGTAATGATTCAATAGCACCGAGCATCGCGATCGCAAACGCGGGGCCGGCTAAATCAACGATTAAGCTGAAGTTCACGACCAATGGCTCACCATTTGGGCCTGGTAATGTCCATGGTGTAGTAAACGTTGGTGGAATGGGTGGGATCCCGTAACCTGTTTCGCCGTCAATAGTCCATGTGAAGCGAGAAGCAATGGTATCAACCAGTTGACCATCGGTGATGGTGCTATTGAGCAAGTACCCCAAAATAGCAGCAATAATTAAGCCAATAAGCGGTGCTGGAATTGGTATATTGAGCCGCGGCCAAATGATCAGTAGTGTCAATGTTATTGCGCCAATACCCAATTCATAATAATCAAGTGATGGGAGCGCCGTAAACATGTGTACGAGGTTAGCTAAAAAGTGATTACCCGTTTCTACTATGGTTAACCCTAAAAAGTCGGGAATCTGCATAGTGGCAATGACGACAGCGATCCCTGCGGTAAAACCTAGTACAACTGGATAGGGAACAAATTGAATGAGTCGTCCCATGCGCGCAATCCCGAGTGCTACTAGGATAAATCCAGCCATAATAGTAGCAATAAGTAACCCGCCCAAGCCATATTGCTGAACAATCGGAAATAGGATTACGACAAAAGCCGCGGTAGGCCCTGAAACGTTAAACCGTGATCCACCCGTGATAGCGATAATTGCACCAGCAACAATCGCAGTATACAGACCATGTTGCGGCGGTACCCCTGTGGCAATGGCAAGTGCCATTGATAATGGTAATGCCACTGTGCCTATGGTCAGCCCGGCGAGGATGTCGTGGCGTAAATCGGCCAGGGTGTAACCGCTTTGCCATGTTGCTCGAAAACCACTAAATATAGGAATATAAAAATTCGAACGACGTCGCTTTGCCATAGGGCGTTACTTCCTGTACCAAATGAACGAAAAAGTGAATGAGATTGGAGTCTAATTATACCTGAACTTAAGAATTCTGGATCAAGGTAGCTTTCAGCACAAAAAAGCCGATCGAGTGCGATCGGCTACAAAGAAAACGCACACGCAATTTTACGAATTACGCATCGTAGCCGCGCGGTAAACGAGACAAGGTAGGATGCTCTTCCAGCCGTTTCCGCCAAAGTTCTTTAGCGGATAACCCACCTTTATTGCTGCTTACAACTTTCACTGGAGCTGCAACAGTTGCCGCTGGTTTATTCGTTGCTTTTTTCGACGTCGATTTTGTGGCAGCGGCTTTTTTAGCAGTAGGCTTAGATGTTGTATTACTGGTACCCTTAGGATCAGATGCAGCTAAAGCTTTTGCTTCTTCAGCTAATTGCGCCAAGCGCATATTTTTGCCACCATTGACGCTATACCATCCGGAACTTGCTTCGATGGTTGGCGTAGTGCCATGACGTTGTTGATACGCTGCCGTATAATCAGCAATTACTTGGTCCTTATCAAGTTTGCTCATGGAATTTATCCTATCGCTTAGTCTGAATGAATGTGTATCTTTTTTATACCGTGTTTTGAATGAATTGTCTAATTTACCCGTTAATTGAAGGGGAATGTTCGCGAAAAGATGGCATTTATCACGAATTTAATGGAAGAGGTGAAGGTGTTACGTTCTGAATTACAGGAATATATTAACGAACTGCTCAATGTTGAACAGATCCGTGACTATTGCCCCAATGGCCTACAAGTCGAAGGTCGGGAACAGATCCAAACCATTGTGACAGGAGTGACCGCGAGCCAAGCTTTGCTTGATCGAGCTGTTAAGCTACAAGCGGATGCAATCCTCGTACATCATGGCTATTTTTGGAAAAGCGAACCAGACGTGATTGTTGGCATGAAGCAACGCCGAATAAAAACGTTACTACAGGCAGACATCAACCTGTTCGCATATCATTTGCCGCTCGATGTACACAGTGATCTTGGTAACAATGCACAGTTGGCTAAGTTATTTGGTTGGGGTACCCCACAACCTCTTCATACGGTTGAGCCACTAGGAATAGTCATGGGATGCACGTTAGCTGAGCCGATGGATTCGGTTGCCTTGGGTCAACATATTGAACGCTGCCTGCAACGCCCATTAACCGTACGGCTCGATTGTCCCCAAGAAATTCGCAGGATTGCCTGGTGTACTGGAGGTGGGCAGAATTACATCGACCATGCCGCTGCAGCAGGTTTTGATGCATTTCTAAGTGGTGAGATATCGGAGCAAACCACACACAGTGCTCGTGAGCAGGAGCTAGCTTATTTCGCTGCTGGACATCATGCGACCGAACGTTATGGGATCAAGGCGTTAGGTGAGCATTTGGCTGAACGATTTGGGCTCACACACCATTTTATTGATATTGAGAACCCGGCATAATGAGTCAGCGTGATCAAAGCTTCGACGGTATTACCCGAAAGTTTTCCCGCAATATATATAATACCAATAAAGGGCGTTTGCGTTTAGCAATTCTAAGTCGTGATTTAACGCCATGGGTACCTGACGAACATACCACCATATTGCCCAACGTACTCGACGTTGGAGGTGGTCTTGGTCAGTTATCAATGCTTTTTGCCCGCGCCGGTTGTCAGGTGATGCATACCGATATCTCCGCAGAAATCGTCGCACAGGCACAACAGCTACATAAACACGAACAACTCAGTAGCCACTATCAATACCACGTGGCGCCGCTACAAGAGTTACCAGAGCGCTTAAATCAACAGTACGATATTGTTTTGTGTCATGCGGTGCTGGAATGGTTGGCCGATCCACGAGCTGCGATTGCCACATTAAAACAATTGTTGGCTCCACAAGGGCGGCTGTCATTAATGTTTTATAACCGCGATGCAAAAATCCTCGCAAATATCATTTTTGGCAATTTTGATTATGTCAAAGCTGGGCTGTCGGTAAAAAAAACAGTCCGGATGAGTCCACAGCAGCCGATTGCTCCGGCGATTATGAGTGATTGGTTGCACGAACAGAATCTACGCGTCGTGCAAAAAACAGGGGTACGCTGTTTTCATGATTATTTGCGAAATCAGGGGGATCAGAAACGTTTTAACGAGTTGCTCGAGCTTGAATTGCGCTATAACCAGCAGTCACCGTTTGTTGATATAGGCCGTTATTTACATTGGCAGATTGAACATGCCTAATCCAGCAGTAGTCATTTATGTTAATCAATTAAACGCAAAAGCACGACGGTATGCACAAAGCTACCAGCAGTTTTTTGCAAGGCGAGGTGAATCGATAGTTGTTATCGAGAGTAGCGTTAATCGCGATGCCGATCATCAAGGTTTACTCGCTGCGTTAGCTGATGCTCAGGAGTGCGTCGTCATTGGTGGGGATGGCAGCGTTAATATTGCAGTAAATGCACTTATTGCCAGCCACCGTACCCATATTGTGCCGTTATCTGTGGTGGGTGTGGGGACTGGCAATGATTTTGCTCGTGATCATGACTTACACGATTGGCGCTGGCGCATGCAAGGGCAGCCTAAATCCCATTGGGAGGCAGTCGGCTGCGTGTATATCCACGATCAGACACGCTACTTTGTAAACCATGTGGGTACTGGGCTAAGCGTTGATGTGATGGGGTTACAGCCGAAATGGCTGAAGTATCAGTTTGGCGGTCTGAGTTATTTCATTGCGCTGTTGCGCTACTTGTTTAGTCCGCAAGATCAGCGTCGTTACATTCAGCGTTGTGGCCGTCCAGATTTAGGACAATTTGTAGCCCTTGGACGTTACATTGGTGGCGGATTTAAAGTATTTCCAAGTGCTGATCGAAAGCGAGCCCAATTCTGTGGCATTTATATTCCAAAATTATCCCGTTGGCAGCAACTCATAGCGTTAGCGCGGGTGCTACAAGGGCGTTTGAATAAGGCGCCACAGGTGGAAGTTCAGTACGGTGAAACTATGACAATTGGTGCCGCCGAACAGCCACTGGAATTAGATGGTGATATTTATTTCTGCGGACCAGCTCAGGTAGCGGTCATACACGCAGCGATACAGGTGAATCAAGTTAATTAAAGGAGAGTGTTAATGGCGAGAACGTGTGCTTTTATTGGGCTTGGTGTAATGGGTTACCCGATGGCCGGACACCTCCAACAGAATGGGTTTAACACCACAGTTTACAATCGTACAACGGCGAAAGCTGAGCAGTGGGTGCAGGAATATGGCGGGCAATCCGCATTGACACCTGCGGCTGCGGCGTCGGGAAAAGCTATCGTGATGCTATGTGTTGGTAACGATGATGATGTCCGCAGCGTGGTATACGGCGACAACGGTGTACTCGGAAGTATGGCGCCAGGTAGTATATTAATTGACCATACTACCGCATCTGCTGAGTTAGCTCGTGAGTTAAGCACTGCGGCTGAAAAACGAGGGATTTTGTTCCTCGATGCGCCAGTTTCCGGTGGCCAGCAGGGGGCTATAAACGGCGTGCTTACTGCTATGGTTGGTGGCCACCAAACTGCATTTGAGCAGGTAGGTGAAGCGCTTGCCAGTTATGCGAAAACCATTGAGTATATGGGAGCAGCAGGTAGTGGGCAGCTTGCTAAAATGGTGAACCAAGTGTGTATTGCTGGGGTAGTGCAGGGGTTGGCCGAAGGGCTGCAGTTGGCACGCAAAGTTGGCCTCGACCCCGATACATTAATACGTGCCATTAGCCAAGGAGCAGCAGGCTCATGGCAGATGGTGAATCGCTACAAAACTATGTGGGAAGGCCATTACGAGCACGGTTTTGCGGTGGATTGGATGCGCAAAGATTTGAAAATTGTATTAGAAGAGGCAGCACGCCAACGTATCAGTATGCCACTTACCGCCTTGGTGGATCAGTTCTATGGAGACGTACAAAAAATGGGTGGTTCGCGTTGGGATACATCGAGCTTGCTAGCCCGTTTGGAAAAATAAATAAAAAAACCCCAGCCGCAGCTGGGGTTTTTGTTTTCATCATCTTGGTGATGATTAACGGATACCCATCCGGCGCAATGCACCAGTTGAGAAATCACCACGTACTGGGCTGATATTGAAGTTCATGTATTCACGTTCTTCGTTAGCTAAGCCAAGTACAATGTAACGACCTGAGTTCAAATCATACAATGCTTCTGCAGCCATCCACGGCGTATCGTGGTAGTAGAACTGCATGTTGTATGCTTCCGCTACGCGCCATAATTCACCACGGCCATCGTAATGATCGATAACTGAAGCGGTCCAAGTATCTTCGTCAATAAACATGTGACGCGTTGCATAGATATGACGCTCACCGTCCTTTAACGTACCTTTCACTTCCCAAACTCGGTGTTTTTCATAACGCACGTAGTCTTGGTTTAAGTGGCCAGGTTGGATGATGTCTGAGTACTTGAGATTAGTATCAAGCAGCTTGAAGTTGTTGTATGGAATCAACATTTCACGCTTACCGACTAACTCCCAGTTATACTTGTCAGGTGCACCGTTAAACATATCTAAACCGTCAGATGTACGAAGGCCGTCAGATGCTGTACCTGGACCGTCATACGCAACTGATGGTGCTTTCCGAACACGGCGTTGGCCTGCGTTGTATAACCATGCGCGACGTGCTTCTTTTACTTGGTCGATAGTTTCGTGAACTAATAACACTGTACCAGTCATTCGAGCTGGTGCTAACACTTCTTGCAAGAAGTAGAACAGTACGTTGTCGTCCTCTGCTTCGCGACCAGTCCGTAAGTACTCAGGGAATGCGAGTGTTTCACGTAAGAGTACTGGTACAAATGAACCATTTTCCAGTACCGGGAACTGGTTAACGAGACGTTGTACCGCACCACCGCGATAGCGAGTGATGTGGTTCCAAATCACCTCTAGACCATTTTGTGGGATTGGGAATGGCACGTGTTTTTCGAAATTCGATAAACCGTTACCACCAGAAACCAATTCAGCATTAACAGCGTTTTTGGCGATAACGTCATAAACGTGTTGTGGGTATGCTGCCGTACGGTGTGTAGGGTAGACGTTCATTTTGTAATCAGGATACTTTTTGAACATCGCGACCTGCCCGGCGGAAAGCAAGTCTTTGTATTGGTCCACATTAGCTGCGGTAATGGTGTATAGCGGCTTTTCATCGGCAAAAGGATCAGCAGGACGTGATGGAATTTCACCATCTGCTTGCATACTTAATCCTCCTGTCCACGCAGGGATGGAACCATCTGCGTTGCCGGCACGCTCGGCACCTACTGGAGTTAAATCAGTTCCCAAACGCGCAGCTTCTTCTGGGCTAACTTTTGCCATGACCGTAGCGGACACAACTGATAGCGCAAAAATACCGGCTTTTAGCATCATTTTCTTCATTGTGCTTTTCCTTGTTATTCTGGATATGCTGGCAATACCACAATAAAACTACAATAAAACGAATCAAATTAAAATGGTAAACAGATACTAGCGTTAAATCAGCGTTCGTTGTAAGGTATCAGCTGGTTTGACCTCTAGTGATTTTCCCATAGCATGTATCGCGAATAGGAATTTTGCAACTATTACGACACTTAAAATTCAGATTTGTTACGAGGGACTCATGAATAAAGCGGCAGCTCATGTTAGCGCAGCAGCACTAACAGCCATGCTTAGTACTTCGGCATTAGCCGATATAACTATTAATAATAATTACGAAGTTATGCATGAGCCGGCAATGCAAGCGAATAAAGCACATCAGGCGGTGCTGACCGAAATCATCCGCACCAATTCGCGAACAATCGCAGTGGGTGATTATGGGCTGATTATTTACCGCAATTCAGCGTCGCAGCCATGGCAACAAGCAGAAGTACCGACGAGCGTGTTTTTTTCCGCGGTTGATTTTGCTAACGATAACTTAGGCTGGGCAGTAGGACATCATGGCGTTGTTACTGCAACAATAGATGGTGGGCAGACTTGGCAACGACAACTGGATGGTTTTCAGTACGTTGAACTCCAAGTGCAACACTTTACCAAACTGGTGGCTGAATTCGAAGAGCAGCTTGAGCAGTTTGATGGTTCCGCTGACGAAGAAGAACTGTTGCTTGCTGCACTCGATAATGCAGTGTTCCTATTGGAAAACGCCGAACAAGCCTTGGAAGAGGGACCAACAAAGCCTTTCCTTGATGTTCATGCGGTTTCGACTGACGTGGTATTTGTGGCGGGCGCTTACGGGAGCTTACTACGGACGCAAGATGGCGGTAGCACTTGGCAAATTCTCGATGAGCGCATTGATAACCTTGACGGTTATCATTTGAATGCTGTGGCGAGTGATGCCAAATATGTGTACGTCGCTGGGGAGGCGGGACAAATTTTCCGTAGCAGTGATCTCGGCGACTCATGGGAGCTTATGGACTCGCCTTATAATGGTTCACTGTTTGCCATGCATGTTGATCAGCAACAACAACTGTGGGTAGTTGGCTTACGTGGCAATATTTTTGTGAGCAGCGACCAAGGGGAGAGTTTCGAACGCATTCAATTGGAAGATAATGTCAACATTAATGCGATCGTTGATGCACCACAAGGTGGTGTTTACTTAGTCGGTAATGCCGGTGTTGTTGGTTGGGTTGATAGCGAGCGTAATGTGACGCAAATGACCCATAGTTCAGGAGCCGCGTTATCTGACATCGTCACTGATACGGACGGCCGACTGATTGCCGTTGGTCAGCGCGGTATTATTGAAATTGCTGATTTCCAACGTGCAGTTACAGCACAAGAATAACAAAGGAATACTAGTTATATGTCGAAGCCATCTATCGATAGCCAAAGTGTGTTGTTAGAACGCGTGTTGTTTAGTGCTCGACCGCTTTGGTTAATTATTTTTGCCCTGTTAACGGTTTTTCTTGGTTGGCAAGCATCGCAAGTACGGCCGGAAGCAAGTTTTACCAAGATGATCCCAACGGAGCATGAATTCATTCAGAATTACTTTAAGTATCAGAATGACCTTGCAAGTTTAGGAAATGTGGTACGAATAGCAGTTGAAACCACAGAAGGTGATATCTTTACAGCGAAATTTCAGGAAACTTTGCAACAAATTACAGACGAAGTATTTTTTATTCCTGGAGTTGATCGAAGTGGTTTAAAAAGTATCTGGACGCCGAATGTTCGTTGGAGTGAGGTTACTGAAGAGGGGTTCGTTGGTGGACCTGTCATTCCAGACAATTGGGATGCGACTGAAGAGTCATTAGTACAGCTAAGAACTAACGTATTACGTTCAGGTGAAGTTGGTAACTTAGTTGCTAATAATTTTAAGTCTGCTTTGATTATCGTACCTCTGAATGAGATTAACCCAGATACAGGCGAAGCGCTGAACTACCAGCAGTTTTCGCAACAACTAGAAGAACGGATTCGGAATAAATACCAAGACGATACGATAAAAATACATATCACGGGCTTTGCAAAAGTTATCGGTGACTTGATCGATGGTGCGAACCAAGTCGGCATGTTCTTTGTGATTGCGATCGTGATCACCTTCATTATGTTGTTTTGGTACAGTCGCTGTTGGCGGAGTTCGTTTGCTGTTTTGATTTGCTCATTTATCGCAGTAATTTGGCAGCTCGGTATCATCAAGCTTATAGGCTCTGGTATTAATCCGTACTCGATGCTGGTGCCGTTTTTGGTCTTTGCCATTGGGGTGAGCCATGGTGTCCAAATTATCAACGCGATAGGTAACAACAGTGTTGATGGCGCCAGCAAGATTGATGCTGCACGCCTTGCTTTTCGTTCACTGTACATTGCTGGCTTGACGGCATTGATTTCAGATGCCATTGGTTTTACCACTCTTATGGTCATCAACATTGAGGTGATCCAAGAACTTGCAATTGCTGCTAGTATCGGTGTTGCTGTGGTAGTACTGACCAATTTAGGTTTACTCCCAATTGCAATGTCTTATGTCGGTGTTTCCAAGCAAGGAACCGACTATACCCAACGAGCGCGCACTAAAAACCATCGCTTACTTGGATTTTTTGAGAACTTTACGAAGCCTAAATGGGCTTACACTGCGATCGTTATTGGTTTGGTGGGCTTAAGCTGGGGTTTGTATTACGGCCAACAAATGAAAATTGGTGACCTAGATGCTGGAGCACCTGAGTTACGTCCCGACAGTCGTTACAATCTCGATAACCAGTTTATAGTCGACAATTACAGTTCCAGTACTGATATTTTCGTCGTCATGGCGGAAACGGCACCGAGCCAATGTATAGCTTACGATAACTTGGAGTTGTTGGATCGATTTAGCTGGCATATGGAAAACACGCCAGGCGTTCAGGACGTAAAATCTGTCGTGTATGTGGCTAAAATGGGCTCATTCGGTTTGAATGAGGGGAACTTGAAATGGTTCAGCTTAAACCGCAACCAATACGTATTGAATGCTAATACTGCGCGTACACCACCTGGCTTGGTAAATGCTGATTGTTCAATGGCACCGATCATCATTTACTTGAATGATCACAAAGCCGAGACGTTGCAAACTGTTGTAGCTGCAGTTGAAGCGTTTAATCAACAGTATCAGCAAGATGGTTTAGAACTTCTGATGGCAGCAGGTAACTCGGGGATAGAAGCGGCGACTAACTCGGTCATTGCGGCAGCACAAACCAAGATGACTATCTGGGTCTATAGTGTTGTGATTGCCTTGTGTTTATTGAGTTTCCGTAATATCCGGACCGTAACCTGTATCATTTTGCCGTTGATGTTAACCACTATCATGAGCCAAGGGTTAATGGCTGTATTGGATATCGGTATTAAGGTTGCAACCCTACCTGTTATCGCTTTAGGGGTTGGGATTGGTGTTGACTACGGTATCTATATCTACGCAAAACTGAAGGAAGGTTTAGAGCAAGGTATGAACTTGGATGAGGGTTACCGATTTGCTTTGGCAAATACTGGTAAAGCCGTTGGGTTCACCGGATTGACATTGGCTATTGGTGTCGCTACCTGGATTTTCTCACCGATTAAATTCCAAGCCGATATGGGGATTTTGTTGACCTTCATGTTCTTGTGGAACATGTTAGGTGCCATGATCTTGATACCATCCTTGGCACGTTTATTTGCGAATTTTAGTCGCAAGCGTAACGTATAACCTTACTGATTGGCGTCGGCTAGAACAAAGTCGGCGCCAATATCAGCTATCACCATGGTAGGTGCATTGGTGTTACCACTCACCACCGTTGGCATAATCGAAGCATCAATCACGCGCAGATTTCTTACTCCATTCACTCGTAATTGTGGGTCAACCACTGCATGGACATCATTACCCATTCGGCACGTGCTGGTAGGGTGGTAAATCAGACCAACTTGCTCTTGAATGCGCTGCCAAAGTTCCTCATTGTTCTTTGTTGGGCCAGGCCAAACTTCACCCCCGTTGTGTTGCTGTAACGGTTCTTGTTGCATAATGGTTCGAACCAAATGAATACCACGTAATAGAGTTTCCCGATCGGCGTCATTCGTTAAAAAGTTATACGTTATTTGTGGTGGAGTACGTGGATCAGCATTTTTAAGTGTAATTTTGCCCCTTGCCTGAGGACGCAATACACAAACGTGGCATGCATAACCATGATGAAATGCTGGACGTAAATCCCAGCCGCTGTCATTAAACCGGCAGGCCACAAAATGCAGTTGTAAATCAGGTTCAGCTAATGTGGGGCTACTTTTAATAAAACCGCCAGTTTCTGCCGGTGGCACTGCCAGTGGACCGCGACGCTGGCGTATGTAGTGAAGTAATCCTGTTCCCATTTGATACAAGCCACGCGGCGTTAGGCTGATGCCATCTTTTAGCTTATTATGATAGTGCACCATTACGTCTACGTGTTCTTGCAAGTTTTTCCCGACTTCCGCACGGTCGACGACAGTTGGAATATTAAGTTTAGCAAGTTCGTGCGCTGGGCCCACGCCGGATAGAAGCAGGAGTTGCGGCGAATGAATGGCGCCACAAGCAAGGATGACCTCACGCTTGGCCGTGACAATGTGAGAACGGCCGTGCTGGCGAAACTGAACGCCAATAGCCCGTGGTGGCGTTACCTCGTCAGCGAACAGAACACGTTCGGCTTGGCAACCAGTGAATACTGTTAAATTAGCTCGCTTAAGAGCCGGTTCTAAAAATGCCTTGCGTGCACTCCAACGCTGATTATCTTTGATTGTGAACTGGTAGGGGCCAACCCCTTCTAATTGCGCTCCATTGAAATCATTGTTGTATGGAATACCAGCGGCAATGGCAGCATCGACAAAGCGCTTAGCGACGTTAAAGTGAGTTGGGACATCACTCACATAGAGTGGACCAGCAGCACCATGATATTCTGAGGCGCCGCGTTGATTGTTCTCCAACCGTTTGAAACGGGGTAACACCTGTTGCCATGCCCAAGCATCAGAACTAACGTCGGCCCAATGATCATAATCACTGGGTAGGCCACGGGTATAAATCATGGCGTTAATTAAGCTACTACCACCAAGCCCTTTGCCACGAGGAGTATAAAAACCTTTGCCTGAACGTAGTGGAGCGGGGTCATTACTGCGTAATAACCAATTAAATTTACGGCTATGCATAAAGCGAATGACGCCACCTGGCATCGTGCTGAAGAAAGATTTGCCAGACCCACCCGCTTCAAGAAGTAGCACCTGAAAGCGGCCGCAGGCGCTGAGTCGCTCCGCAAGAACACAGCCGGCGGTGCCACCGCCGACGATGATGAAATCATAATTTTTCCTACAGTTCTTGAACGTAGCGGTAGAGATCATGAAGTAACCGTTGTGCGTTAACGTTGTCTGTATGGTCTTGCAAGGCCGACTCCAGCTCTTGCATAAAACGCTCGGCGCTGAGCATTCGACCTGGTGGATGGAGCATTCGCTGCTGGCAAAACTCTCGCCAGCGCATAAGTTCGCTATCGGTCAGTGTAGCTGGATAATTACGCGCACGATAGCGGAATAACATTTCGGGTAAACGCGGATCCTCAAAACTCAAATCAAGGCCGGCAAGTTGTTGCGGTGTTGCGGTACGAATGATTGCCATATTGGATTTATCTTGCTCACTAAAGAAATCACCGCTGTACAACATAAAATCAGGGTCTTGAAGTGATTCATAATCGGGTTTGTAGCTCGCTGCTTGAATAATCCGTTCACGGAGATCCGAACGGCTCAGTAATAATTGGCGATATCGTTCGCATTGTTGTAGATCAATTTGCCAGCGTTGTTGATTGTTGGCATCGAGTACATTTAATGGTGCAATGAAGGGGCATTTATTCAACTGAAATTGCCCACCAGCAAAGGGTACTATACCTTGCTCAGCCAATTCAGAACGGCGCGTAAAACGGCGTTCAATCAATGCCTCTTCAGTCATCGCTTCAATGTCAGCAGGGTTATAACGTAGATCCCAGTAAATCACTGTGTTGGGCTGCTCAGGGTGGTAACCCAGTGGCATGATGATGCTGAGGTAACCGTTCACCGCACCGTAATACGAGCTTATATGAACGAGTGGTGTAAATTGCACGAAATTTAGCTGGGCGGCGGCAGCTTGTTTACGACGTAAATTTAACGAGTATTGGAATAGTCGTGGTTGCGCTGCTTTAATCTTTTTGGCTAACTCGACGGTTGCATGCACATCAGCCAAGGCATCGTGTGCGTTGCCATGATCAATCTGGTTGGCTCGCGATAGATCTTCTAAGCGTAAGCTCACGCGACCATCGTCATGATAAGGCCACTCAATACCTTCTGGCCGGAGCGCATAGCAAGCACGGACAAGATCGATTAAATCCCAACGGCTGGTCTGATTTTGCCAAGTATGAGCATAAGGATCGATAAAGTTTCGATAGAACAGATGGCGGGTGACTTCATCATCAAAATTGATGTTGTTATAGCCCACCGAAATCGTGTCTGGGGCCTGCATTTCAGCGGCAATTTTCTCAGCGAAAGCAGCTTCGCACATCCCTTGTAACGAGGCGTGTTGTGGGGTAATCCCGGTCACGAGGACTGCGCGCGGGTGCGGAAGAAAATCAGGGGTTGGCTGAGCATAAATGTTGAGCGGTCGTCCAACAGGTTCAAAATCAAGGGTGGTACGTAACCCAGCGAATTGTGCCGGCCGATCAAAAAGAGGGTTTGCACCCCAGGTTTCATAATCATGCCAGTAGAAGGTTGGCTGTGTCATAGCAATACTAAGTCTCTGTATTGTTGGTGTAATAGCGTCAATTTACCTGAATTGAGCGGTAAAACAAAGGGAATGTCCTATCAGCCTGAAAGGCACTTTGCTATGATTCGATGGATGGTGACAACTAATTACGAGGGCAGCATGAAACGACACATATTAACCACAGCGCTTGCTGGTACATTAGTACTCGCGCCAGCCGTATCGCTCGCTGAAGAAACGTTTGCAATAGCAATTCACGGTGGTGCAGGAACTATTACGCGTGAGTCGATGACTCCTGAACGCGAAGCGCAATATAAAGCCAAGCTCAAAGAGGCCGTAGATGCGGGTTACGCAATTTTAGAGCAAGGCGGAGCGAGTATGGATGCGGTTATTGCCGCAGTGAAAATACTGGAGGACTCCCCATTGTTTAATGCTGGGCGTGGTGCAGTGTACACATGGGAGGGTCAGCACGAATTAGATGCTTCGATCATGAATGGTGCTACGCTCGAGGCAGGTGCGGTAGCGAGTGTCACGACCGTAAAAAGTCCCATTGCACTGGCGCGCGAAGTCATGGAAAACTCGCCTCATGTGATGCTCAGTGGCGCCGGTGCTGAAATGTTTGCAAAGCAGCAAGGCCTTGACCTAGTCGACAATAGTTATTTCAATACTAAATCACGCTATGAAGCATTACAGCGGATGAAAGAGCAGGTTGGCAATCCACAGGATAAAACGGCATGGCAACAGCTACCAGAGGAGTACAAGCACGGCACTGTTGGTGCTGTAGCTGTGGATAAACACGGTAATTTGGCGGCGGCAACTTCAACCGGTGGAATGACTGGCAAACGGTGGGGACGAGTAGGTGATTCGCCTATTATCGGTGCTGGCACTTGGGCAGACAACAGCAGCTGTGCTATTTCTGCCACTGGGCACGGCGAGTATTTCATTCGCTTCCACGTTGCTGCAGATATTTGCGCACGAGTGAAGTACCTTCATCAGGATATAGTTACCGCTGGTGATACCGTGATTCATGATGTATTAGCGCCAGTTGGTGGTACTGGCGGTGTGATTATTGTTGATCCCCAAGGCCAAGTTCACATGCCGTTTAATACCGAAGGAATGTATCGCGCCAAACGTCAAGCAGGGCAAACTGCGGAAGTTGCGATTTACAAAAATTGACTATACTGATGACTGAGCTCCCGAGATAACGAGGTGTGCATGCAGTCATTAAAAGTCAGCGATTATATGAACCGTCAGCCGGTTACGTTTGCGCCTGAGATGACGATAGAAAGTGCAGTGACGCTACTATTACAAACAGGGCAACGCGGCGGGCCTGTGGTTGATCAACAGCGCAACTTGGTGGGGTTCTTTTCCGAGCAAGATTGTCTCGCCACCATGTTGCGTGATACCTACCACAATGAGCAAGGGGCGACCGTTGCTGATTGTATGTACCAAGGTGGAGTGGTAACGGTCTCGGCCAATGCAAACATTACCGACTTGGCCCAACAAATGACTAATAATCGCCCCAAAATATATCCAGTGGTGGATGAACATGGTCAATTGGTTGGCGTCGTTACGCGGACGGATATTTTGCGTGCCATCAACGAATACCTTCAGTGTCACCACTTAGCCGCAACGGTGAGAACTTCAAGTTAACGGTTGCCATTAACAAGCGAGGCTGACACTGGTAAACTAGTGTCAGCTTTTTTATGTCTGTAGGATAGTTGTGCAACCCATTCAATTCCCAAACGATTTACCTGTAGTTCAAGAGAAACAACAGATCCAGAATGCTATTTCTGAGCACCAAGTTATTATTGTTGCGGGCGAAACCGGATCAGGTAAAACCACACAATTACCTAAAATGTTATTGGACATGGGCTATGGCAATGCTGACCAAGGGTTCATGATTGGCCATACGCAACCGCGTCGGTTAGCAGCGCGTAGTGTGGCGGCACGCATCGCACAGGAATTACAAACTGAGCTCGGACAATTGGTGGGGTATAAAGTCCGTTTTCAAGATCAAACTGCACCAGGCACCCGGATTAAACTAGTCACTGACGGCATGCTGTTAGCTGAATTGCAACAGGATAAGTTGTTGCGTCAATATGATGCTTTGATCATTGATGAAGCGCATGAGCGTAGCCTCAACATAGATTTTTTACTTGGGGTGCTGGCGACAATTTTGCCTCAACGTCCCGAATTAAAGCTCATCATCACCTCCGCGACAATCGAAACAGAACGCTTTGCGAAACACTTTAATAATGCACCAATCATTACTATCAGTGGGCGGACTTATCCGGTGGAGATTCGTTATCGACCACTGCAAGATGTAGATAGTGATGATGACGATATAGATATGGTGACTGGTGTCTGCCACGCGGTCAGTGAGCTGATGCAGGAACCGCCAGGCGATATTCTCATATTTGCCAGTGGTGAACGGGAGATCCGTGACTTTGCGGAAGCGATCGATGAGTTAGGCCTGTCGCGGGTTGAAGTGTTGCCTTTGTATGCACGATTGTCCGCTGCCGAACAAAATCGTATTTTTCAGCCTCATCAAGCAGCGCGCCGTATTGTGATTGCGACCAACGTAGCTGAAACATCACTAACGGTACCGGGAATTAGATATGTTATTGACCCCGGTACAGCTCGTATTAGTCGTTATAGTTATCGTACTAAGGTTCAGCGCTTACCGATTGAAAAGATTTCTCAAGCCAGTGCTAACCAACGTGCGGGACGTTGCGGTCGCGTTGCTCCAGGTGTTTGTATTCGCTTATACAGTGAAGAAGATTATTTAAATCGGCCAGAGTACACCGACCCTGAAATATTAAGAACCAACTTAGCCGCTGTCATCCTGCAGATGGTTGCAGCGCAGCTGGGTGATGTGCGTAATTTCCCGTTTATTGATCGTCCTGATGAACGCTTTATCAATGATGGAATTCAGTTACTGCAAGAGCTCAATGCCATCAAGGCGAGCCGAGGGCAACGGCAACGTCGAGGCGGGAAACGTAGTACGCAACTAACGCGGATTGGGCGTCAACTCGCCCAATTGCCAGTTGACCCACGGCTGGCGCGGATGATCTTAGCGGCTAACGACTATGGCTGTATACATGAAGTCATGGTGATTACTGCAGCACTTAGTATCCAGGACCCACGCGAACGCCCGCAACAAGCGCGGCAGAAAGCTGATGAATTGCATCAACGCTTTCACGACAAAGATTCTGATTTTGTTGCTTATCTGAATTTGTGGAACTATATCAAAGACTGCCAACAGGAGCTTTCAAAAACGCAACTTCGAAAGCGCTTGAAGCAAGAGTTTATACATGTTTTGCGAGTGCGCGAATGGCAGGATATTTACACACAAATTAGGCAATCAGTGCGCGGGTTAGGGTTGCGGATTAACCAAGAACCAGCGAACTATGAAGCAATACATCGAGCACTATTGACGGGTATGCTTTCTCAACTTGGACAAAAGCAAGAAGGGCACGAGTTTCTAGGTGCCCGTAACCGGACATTTTATATTTTTCCAGGTTCGGGGCTATTCAAAAAATCACCGAAGTGGGTAATGTCAGCTGAAATGGTTGAGACCTCGCGGCTATTTGCCCGCGTTAATGCACGGATCGAACCTGAGTGGATTGAGCCAGCCGCTGAACATTTGGTGAAGCGTCAATATTTTGAACCTCATTTTTCCCGTCGTCAGGGCTCAGTCGTTGCTGATGAACAGGTGACATTATTTGGTTTAATCATCGTGCCACGCCGTAAAGTTCAATATGGGCCTGTTGACAGTAAAGCTGCCCGTGAAATCTTTATTCGCGAGGGGTTAGTTCAAGCACAGCTCAAGCGGCAATTACCTTTTATCAAACATAATACGGCGCTGATTGAAGAAGTGCGCGAGTTAGAAGAGAAGTCGCGCCGACGTGATATTCTGGTGGACGATGAAGCTTTGTATGCTGCCTATGACAAAGTCATTCCAGCGGATGTTTATAATGAGCAATTGTTGGCTGGCTGGTGGCATAAAGCGGTAAAGCAACAACCGCGATTACTCTATTTCACCCGCGATGATCTCATGGCGCAAAGTGCCGAACATATCACCGTGGCAGATTACCCTGAAACGTGGCAGCAAGGCCAGTTACGATTACCGCTGCGTTATGTATTCGACCCCACCGCGGAAGATGATGGCGTTACCGTTGAAATCCCTGTAGCTCTGTTAAACCAAATCACGCCAATAGGATTCGATTGGCTTATTCCAGCGTTGCGCCATGATTTGGTCGTTGCTTGGATTAAATCATTACCTAAACCCATTCGCCGCAACTTTGTGCCAGCACCAAACTATGCAGCGGCGTTTTTAGCAGATTGCTCCGCAGAAACTATTGCTACTAAACCATTACTCACTGCATTGAGCGATAAATTACGCCGTATGACTGGGGTAACGATTGATCCAAGCGCGTGGGATATTGAACAGCTGCCTCATCACTTGCGCATGAACTTTGCAGTAATGGATGAACATGGTAATACGCTAGCGATGGGTCGCGATTTGGTGAGATTGCAGGAACAATTACAGGGAAATGTGAAGCAGGCTATTCAACGTGCTGTGGAACAACCGGAAGACCCAGTGCAAGCGACAGATGAATGGGTGTTTGGGCATTTACCAGCCACCCTTGAAAAGCATCATCATGGTTATGCAGTTAAAGCCTATCCAGCCTTAGTACCAGTGAAAGGTGGTGTACGGCAGGAGCTTTTTGACAGTGAACATGAAGCCCATTATGCACATCATCATGGTCTGCGGCAGTTACTGTTAACGCAGCTTCCTTCACCCATACGTTACCTGCAACAAACTTTATCTAATAAAGCTAAACTCGCTATGTATTATAACCCGTGGGGGCAGGTTAATGACCTTATTCAAGATTGCGTTTACGCGGCATTGGATGAGTTCATTCACGCGAATCCAGCACGTGATGAGGAATCATTTAAGCAGTTGGTAACTACTGCTCGAGGTGAGTTAAATGAGCGAGTTACCGAAATTTCGCAACTGGTAGAACCGTGCTTGGTACTTAGTCAAGGGATCCGGAAACGGTTAAAAGGGAAGGTAACCTTGGAGCAAGTACAAGCCCATGCAGACATTAAAGCCCAACTGGAAGATTTGATATTTCCCGGGTTTGTGAGCGCGATAGGGGCTCATCGATTGCCTGATGTGGTGCGTTATTTACAAGCGATCGAGCGCCGTCTTGATAAATTGCCGCTAGATCCAACGAAAGACCGTATGCACTTGTTGGTGTTGAGCCAGCTGCAGCAAGCGTATCGTGAAATACGGATGAAAGTGCCGAAGAATCATGCGGTACCAGCAGAATTGGATGAAGTACGTTGGATGATCGAAGAACTACGGGTAAGCTTCTTTGCGCAGACATTAGGCACCCGTTTCCCAGTATCTGAAAAACGGGTGCGGCAAGCCTTAGCTCGCGTACAACTCTAAGTTTGCGCGGGCGTAGGCTTCAAAGTCGTCACAGCCACCGATGTGTTTTTCATCAATAAAGATTTGTGGGACAGTTAATACTGGCTTACCCACAGTTTGCTCTAAATCAGCTTTACTGATGCCTTCAGCGTGCATGTCAACGTAACGAAACTCAAAATCATCGCGTTGTTCAGCTAATTTCTCAGCAATTTGTTTAGCACGAACGCAATAGGGACAACCAGGGCGACCAAAGATAACAGTAAACATGTAAACTCCTGCGTAGAAAACGTTTTTTAATTCGCTTATTTTCCTACATAACGCACTGACATGCCAATGAGTTTCGTCAATGTGTTTAATCGGTAAAATCGATTTACTGTTGGATTTCAATATCGGAGATTGGGGTACAACAACAGGCTAAGCAATCGCCTGGCCGGATAAAAGCGAGTGGATCAGTGATGTAACTGACTTCGCCTTTAACTAATTGGACGCGGCAGGCACCACAAAAACCATCGCGACAATGATAATGGGGTTCTAGCCCTGCCTCTTCCATGACTTCAAGTAACGTCGTTGGTTGTGACGGGTCAACGGTCAGATGATGTTGACCGTTGACTGTGACTTTGTAGGTATCGGCCATGGGTGATTAAAGTTCAAAGTCTCCCAAATCTTCAGCACTTACTTCACTGTCAATTTGTCCAACAAGATAGGATGTGATTTCAGCTTCTTGTGGAGCAACTTGAACGTTGTCTGATACTAAGTACTTGTTCATCCATGGTAATGGGTTGCTACGTTGTTCGAAGGGGGCATCAAAGCCAATGGCTTCCATCCGCATGTTGGCAATGTACTCAACGTATTGGCACAGTATTTCTTCGTTCAAGCCAATCATGGAGCCATTACGGAATAGGTAATGCGCCCATTCTTTTTCTTGCGCGACAGCACTCATAAAAATATCGCGTGCATCTTCCCGCAACTCTTCAGCGATCTCTTGCATTTCAGGGTCGTCTTTACCGTATTGCCAGAGATTGATGATTTGTTGTGTGGAAACAAGGTGTAAGTTTTCATCCCGAGCAATCAAACGGATAATTTTTGAATTCCCTTCCATTAAATCTCGTTCAGCAAAGGCAAAAGTACAAGCAAAACTAACGTAAAAACGGATCGCCTCGAGCGCATTCACCGAATTTACACATAGGAACAAACGTTTTTTCAATTCGCGTTGGTTCACGGTGTATTTCTTGCCACGAACTTCCCATTCACCTTCTCCCTGCGTTTGCCATAATTGCGTGTAGAAGATCAGATCATCATAGTATTTCGAAATATCGCTAGCGCGCTTTTGGATTTCTGTGTTGATGACAATGTCTTCAAATACATCACTGGGATCAGTAAATAAGTTCCGCAGGATGTGTGTGTATGAGCGTGAGTGGATGGTTTCAAAGAACGACCAGGTTTCAACCCACGTTTCTAGTTCAGGAATTGAAACAATAGGTAAGAACGCAATGTTTGGACTACGGCCTTGTACCGAATCGAGCAACGTTTGGTATTTGAGGTTGGAAATGAAAATGTGTTTTTCACTTTCAGTCAAACCTTGAAAATCAACGCGGTCACGACTCACATCAACTTCTTCTGGACGCCAAAAGAAGCTGATTTGCTTTTCAATTAATTTCTCAAAAATAGCGTGCTTTTGCTGGTCGTAACGAGCTACGTTAACGGAATTCCCAAAGAACATAGGTTCATGTAGGGGGTTGACCGGGTTTTTATTAAATGTTGAATATCTCATAACTTAGCGCACCTCAATTGCAGCCAATCACGTTAAATTTTACAAGCTCCGCCAGCACAATCGTCATCATCTTGGACGACGTCTACTGTAGCTTGTTGGTTTTCTGTTTCGCGTGTTTGGGCTTCCACTTTATCGCGCAGATCAACTTGATTGTCTGCAGCTCCATCACGAGTATTGTGGTAATACAAGGTTTTAATTCCCAATTTGTAGGCATATAGCAAATCTTGCAGTAGCTGTTTCATCGGGACTTTACCACCCTCAAACTTGCTCGGGTCATAGTTGGTATTTGCTGAAATCGTTTGGTCGATAAACTTCTGCATAATACCAACCAATTCTAGGTACCCTTTGTTGTTTGGGATTTGCCATAGCAGCTCATAGGCATCTTTTAGGCGTTCGTACTCTGGAACCACCTGTTTGGTGATACCATCTTTCGATGCTTTGACACTGATATGGCCACGCGGTGGCTCAATCCCATTAGTGGCATTGGAAATTTGTGATGACGTTTCTGACGGCATCAATGCTGACAAGGTTGAGTTACGCATACCATGTTTTTGCACTTCTTGACGCAGCGAATCCCAATCTAGATGCAGCGGTTCGTCACAAATTGTATCAATGTCGCGCTTGTAGGTATCAATTGGCATAATACCTTTGGCGTATGTGGTTTCATTGAACTTCGGACAGGGCCCAAGCTCTTTGGCCAAATTCATTGATGCTTTCATTAGGTAGTACTGAATCGCTTCAAACGTGCGATGGGTGAGGGCATTGGCAGAGCCATCAGAATAACGGACACCGTTTTTCGCTAAGTAATACGCATAGTTAATTACTCCAATACCCAGCGTACGCCGGCCCATAGTTGCGTTACGCGCGGCAGGCACAGGATATTCTTGATAATCGAGCAAACTGTCGAGAGCGCGCACTGCAAGGTTTGCCATTTCTTCTAAATCATCCAATGATTCAATGGTGCCGAGGTTGAACGCTGACAGTGTACAAAGTGCAATTTCACCTTCTTCATCATTGACGTGACGTAATGGTTTAGTCGGCAGTGCAATTTCCAAGCATAGGTTACTCTGACGAATCGGAGCCACAGCCGGGTCGAATGGACTGTGAGTATTACAATGGTCTACGTTTTGCAGATAGATACGACCCGTGCTGGCGCGCTCTTGCATAAACAGACTAAAGAGTTCAAGCGCTCGGATGCGTTTCTTGCGAATGCTGTCATCGGCCTCGTATTGAGTATATAAGCGTTCGAATTCTTCTTGGTTCGCGAAGAAAGCATCATACAAGCCAGGGACGTCTGATGGACTAAAGAGCGTGATGTAATCGTCTTTAATCAATCGTTGATACATTAATCGGTTAAATTGCACACCGTAATCTAAATGACGGACCCGGTTTTCTTCGACCCCACGGTTGTTTTTTAGTACCAATAAGCTTTCGACTTCTAAATGCCAGATAGGGTAGAACAACGTTGCAGCTCCACCGCGGACCCCACCTTGTGAACAGCTTTTAACGGCTGTTTGGAAGTATTTATAAAACGGAATACAACCGGTATGGAAGGCTTCACCACCCCGAATTGGGCTACCTAATGCGCGAATACGGCCAGCATTGATACCAATGCCTGCGCGCTGTGAAACATATTTAACAATGGCGCTCGCTGTGGCGTTAATGGAATCCAAGCTGTCGTCGGTTTCAATTAAAACACATGAGCTGAATTGCCGCGTTGGCGTTCGAACCCCGGCCATAATTGGTGTTGGTAAAGAGATCTTGAACAGTGAGGTTGCGTCATAAAAACGCTTCACGTAGTCCATCCGTGTTTCTTTGGAGTAGTTAGCAAATAAACAGGCGGCTACCAACACGTATAAAAACTGTGCGCTTTCATAAATCTCACCGGTTACCCGGTTTTGCACCAAATACTTGCCTTCCAGTTGTTTCACAGCAGCATAAGAGAAGTTCAAGTCTCGGCTGTGATCAATGAAATCGTTCATTTGCTCGAATTCTTCACGGGTGTAGTCTTCGAGTAAATGGCGATCATAGCGGCCGGCCTCGACCATTTTAGTTACTTGATCGTATAGATGTGGGGGTTCAAACTGCCCGTAAGCCAATTTGCGCAAATGGAAAATAGCTAGCCGTGCAGCGAGGTATTGGTAATCCGGAGCTTCTTCTGAAATCAGATCAGCCGCCGCTTTGATGATGGTCTCATGGATGTCTTCGGTCTTGATACCATCATAAAATTGAATGCGGGATTTTATTTCAACTTGTGAAACCGAAACGTTATCGAGACCTTCTGCGGCCCAGCTGATTACGCGATGGATTTTGTCTAAATCGAGAGGTTCACGTCTACCGTTGCGTTTGGTTACGAAGAGCTGTTGATTCATGAGGTACATCCATTTTATGTCGTTAATTATTATACAGTGAGCCACTAGATATGGTGTGAGATTGATTGGTTCGTGTAATTTTCACACAATATCTTGGGGTTTTAAGATTAACGATATCCTAGCAGTTATCGCACCATGATCAAGTGAATTTACGGAAATCCATTTCCGACATCAGTATAAAAAAGTGGCCACCATCGCTGTAAGGCTTATCAGCTGTGAGTCATAGAAATTCAAGCAGATTAAAAAAAAATTATCTTGCCAATGGCAACCACAGATGGAGTAGTTCTAGTGGGTGATTAATGTGCGCATGTGCTCCCCATTGCGCAATGCAATCATCGGCACTAATGTAACCATAAGTTGCTAAGACGGTCGTCATTTGTGCCCGAATACCAGCTTCGATATCGCGTTGAGCATCGCCCACATACCAACAATACTCTGGTGCTATAGCGAGTTGTTCTGCAGCATACAAGAGTGGTTCAGGGTTTGGTTTGGCCACTGGTAAAGTATCACCACTGACCACTACCTCGATCTCTGCAAGCTGCGGGTAATAAGGGAGGAGTTGTTGAGTAAGTGCAGCTGGCTTATTCGTCACGATTGCCACTGAAATGTGTTGGTGAAGTAATTGCTCAAGTAAACCTGCAACACCATCAAATAAACGCGTGTGCACTGCAATACGTTCCGCGTAGGCGGCTAAAAATGCTTGTCGTAGTTCATTTTTACGGTGCTCAAAATCGTCACCAAAAGCGTATTTCAACAAGCCAGTGGAGCCGTGTGAGGCGAGCGGGGTGTATTCCTCAGCACTTACCAGTGGGCGTTGTTCCGCTTGCAGTACAGTATTTAACGCGGCCCCTAAATCAGGGGCTGTATCGAGCAGAGTGCCATCAAGATCGAATAGCACCGCCCGCGGTGCCGTTAATTGGGTTTGCGTAGGCATACGATATAGTTCACATCCACATTATTGGCATCGAGATAAAACCCACGCCAAGGCAGGTAATGAATACCGGTTATGGCTTGCGCTTCAAGTCCTACCGCATCGGTCATTCGCAATAGCTCGGCTGGTTGAATGAATCTTTGATGTTGGTGAGTGCCTTTGGGAACCCAACCAAGCACATATTCTGCAGCAATGATACCTAACAACCAAGATTTCAGATTGCGATTCAAGGTGGAGAAAAATACATAACCACCAGGTTTGACGGCAGCAGTAGCTGCTTGTACGATTGCTGCAGGGTCGGGGACATGCTCGAGCATTTCCAAACAGGTGACAATGTCAAACTGCTCAGGATGCTGGGCTGCGAACTGTTCGGCAGCAATAAGCTGGTAATCAACGGCAACGTTGCATTCCAGTGCGTGCAAACGAGCAACTTGTAAGGCTTGTTCTGCTAAATCAATCCCGGTGACGTTGGCGCCAGCGCGCGCTAAACCTTCACTGACCAAACCGCCGCCACAACCAATATCAAGGGCTGTTTTGCCAAACACACCATCACAATGCTGCGCGATATAATCCAGTCGCAGTGGATTGATTAAATGCAATGGCTTGAACTCACCTTCGGGATCCCACCAGCGGGATGCGATGGCACTAAATTTCTCAATTTCAATAGGATCTACATTAGGATTAACAGTCATAGGGCTTCTGCTACGGCCAAAAAGTCGGTACAGTGTACTCAACCTCACAGGATAAAAAAAGATGCGAGAGAGACCCGCTACGGGTACAATGCGCTATTAGATGATAATAAAAGAAGATCAGAGCTTTTAGGGATATAACGATGATGAGTGATCTCGCTAGAGAAGTCGTTCCGGTAAATATTGAAGATGAACTGAAGAGTTCATACCTCGATTACGCCATGAGCGTGATTGTCGGGCGTGCATTACCAGACGTACGTGATGGGCTTAAACCCGTTCATCGCCGCGTACTGTTTGCGATGAATGAATTGCGTAATGATTACAATAAGCCATATAAGAAATCGGCGCGTATTGTCGGTGACGTGATTGGTAAATACCATCCTCACGGTGACAGTGCGGTGTACGACACCATTGTCCGGATGGCACAGCCATTCTCATTACGCTATATGCTGGTTGATGGCCAAGGTAACTTCGGTTCGGTGGACGGCGACTCAGCAGCAGCAATGCGTTATACCGAAATTCGGATGGCCAAAATTGCAGGCGAATTATTATCCGATCTTGATAAAGAAACAGTCGATTTCGTGCCTAACTATGACGGCACCGAACAAATCCCTGAAGTCTTACCTACTCGTGTACCTAACTTACTAGTCAATGGTTCTTCGGGTATTGCGGTGGGTATGGCCACCAATATTCCACCTCATAACTTAACGGAAGTGATCAACGGCTGCTTAGCGATGATCGACAATCCAGCGATTGAGTTGGAAGAGTTAATGGAACACATCCCGGGGCCTGATTTTCCAACCGCAGCTTCAATTTCTGGCCGAGCTGGAATCATTGAGGCTTATAAAACGGGCCGTGGCCGCATTCACTTACGTGCTAAAGCTGAAATTGAAACCGATAGTAGCGGCCGTGAAGCTATTATTGTGACGGAAATCCCATACCAAGTTAACAAGGCCAAATTAATTGAAAAGATTGCCGAGTTAGTGAAGGAAAAGCGTCTTGAAGGGATCAGTGGCTTACGTGATGAATCTGATAAAGATGGGATGCGTATTGTCATTGAGCTCAAGCGGGGCGAAGTGGCCGAAGTTATTCTGAATCATTTATATGCCAATACCCAAATGCAGGTGGTATTTGGTATCAACATGGTTGCGCTCGATAAAAACCAGCCGCGTTTGTTTAACCTACGTGACATGCTGGAATGCTTTATCTTGCACCGCCGTGAAGTAGTGACGCGGCGCTCGGTATTTGAATTACGTAAAGCGCGTGAACGTGCTCATATCTTAGAAGGTTTGGCGATTGCACTGGCCAACATTGACGAAGTGATTGAATTGATTCGTCGTTCGCAAACCGCTGCGGAAGCGAAAGTTGCGCTATTAGGGCGAGCATGGCAGTTAGGCGATGTTGCCGCTATGCTCGAACGGGCAGGCGTTGATGCCGCTCGTCCAGAGCATTTAAGCGCTGAGTTTGGCATTCGTGATGGTCAATATTATTTGACCGAAGAACAAGCCCAAGCAATTTTGGATTTGCGCCTCCACCGCCTGACAGGCTTGGAGCATGACAAAATTCTCGATGAATATAAGAACTTGCTCCAACAAATTGAAGAGTTACTGCACATCCTCAATAGCTCAGAACGATTGATGGAAGTGATTCGTGAAGAGTTAGAGCAGATCAAAGCTGAGTACGGCGATGCTCGTCGCACGGAAATTACCGCGGCAGCACACGATATCAGTATGGAAGACCTAATCAGTGAAGAAGATGTGGTGGTGACGCTATCGCACCACGGCTACGTGAAGTATCAACCGTTGACTGAATATGAAGCGCAACGCCGCGGTGGTAAAGGTAAATCAGCTACGCGCATGAAAGATGAAGACTTTATCGAGCGTTTATGGGTAGCCAATACGCACGATACTATTTTGTGTTTCTCAACGCGTGGGCGAATTTACTGGATGAAGGTTTATCAATTGCCGTTGGCAACACGCACCTCGCGCGGTCGTCCAATTGTGAACCTATTACCACTAGAAGAAGGGGAGCGGATCACCGCTATTTTGCCAACCCGTGATTATCCAGAAGATAAATTCGTGCTGATGGCAACCCGTAACGGTGTGGTTAAAAAGACTCCAATGGAAGCGTATTCACGGCCACGTAACGGCGGTATTATTGCCTTGAACCTAAATGAAGGCGATGAGCTCATTGGTGTAGATGTAACCACCGCAGGTGACGAGGTGATGTTGTTCTCTGACGCCGGTAAGGTGGTTCGCTTTAGTGAAGACCAAGTTCGTTCGATGGGACGTACCGCTACTGGCGTACGAGGTATTCGCTTAGAAGAAGGACAAAAAGTTGTGTCCCTGGTGGTACCACGCGGTTCTGATAGCGATGAAGTGCCTTGTATCTTGACGGTGACGGAAAACGGTTACGGTAAGCGGACGCCAATTGGTGATTACCCAGCGAAGAGTCGCGCTACCAAAGGGGTGGTCTCGATCAAGGTGAGCGAGCGTAATGGCGCAGTTGTCGGTGCTATGGAAGTCTTGGAAGCTAACCAAATCATGTTGATTAGTGATAAAGGCACTTTAGTTCGCACGCGCGTCAGCGAAGTATCCATTGTGGGGCGTAATACCCAAGGGGTACGCCTGATTCGTACCGGTGAAGATGAAAAAGTCGTCGGCATGCAACGTATTGACGAAGTGGATGAAGACGACGAAACCGATGTACTCCTAAATGAACCCGTGGAAGGGGATGATAACCAAGAACCGCTCGATGATGACGTGGATGATGAGCTAGTCGAAGACGACAGCAAGGAGTAACGCCATGAGTGCCCCGTTTAACTTTTCTGCGGGGCCGGCCATGTTGCCGGCAGAAGTCATGCAACAAGCCCAAGAAGAATTTTTGAATTGGAATCACTTGGGTATCTCAGTCATGGAAATTAGTCACCGCGACCCTGTGTTTGTGCGGATGGCCGAACAGGCTGAACAAGATCTCCGTGAGTTAATGGCGATTCCTGATAACTACCGAGTGTTGTTTATGCACGGTGGTGGTCGGGGGCAATTCAGTGCGGTCCCACAGAATATTGCGGGACCAGCCGATACCGTGGATTATTTGAATAGTGGAATATGGTCAGAATTTGCCATTCGTGAAGCTGAAAAATATGTGAATCATGTGAACGTGGTCGCAAGTACTCTCGTTACTGAACAGGGAAAAGCAATCGCTGCACAAGAAAATTGGCAATTATCTCCCCACGCTGCCTATTTCCATTACTGCCCCAATGAAACTGTCGACGGTATTGCACTACATCAAGTGCCCGATGTCGCGGTACCAATTGTTGCTGACATGTCGTCAAATATTCTGTCCGAGCCTTTGGATGTGAGTAAATTCGGCGTGATATATGCTGGTGCGCAAAAGAATATTGGACCTTCAGGTTTAGCTATCGCTATTATTCGCGATGATCTCCTCGGTCACGCACAGCGCAATACGTCCACCATTATGGATTACACGGTACAGGCGAAAGAAGGCTCAATGTACAACACTCCGAATACCTTTGCCTGGTATTTAGCGGGGTTGGTATTCCAATGGTTAAAGCGACAAGGCGGTGTCGAGGCGATTGGGCAGTTAAACCGAGCTAAAGCAGCTAAGTTATACGAGTTTATTGATCAGTCGTCATTTTATCATAATCCAGTCCACCCTGATTATCGTTCCATCATGAACGTCCCGTTCTTACTGGCCGATGACTCGCTCAACGATAGATTCCTACAGCAAGCCGAGGCTGCCGGGCTGTTGGGCTTGAAAGGGCATCGATTTGTGGGTGGCATGCGCGCAAGTATTTATAATGCGATGCCGATGGCTGGCATCGATGCATTATTAGAATTTATGTGTGAATTTGAACGCAAAGTGTAATTATTAAAACAATAAAAACTAGGACAACGAGTAAGTCAACATGAGTCTATTTAAAGCGGTAGATTTGGCGAACACTGGAGTTCGCACTTTAAGCCCTTATCAAGCGGGTAAGCCCATCGAAGAAGTAGAGCGCGAATTAGGGATCACTAATATCGTTAAACTTGCCTCAAATGAAAACCCGCTAGGATTAAGCCCGAAAGTAAAGGCTGCGTTGCAAGATACCCTTGCAGGGCTAGCCCGTTACCCTGATGCAAACGGATTTTATTTAAAATCAAAGCTTGCAGCTAAACATCAAGTTGCAACTAGCCAAATTACGTTAGGCAATGGCTCTAATGACGTGTTGGAACTGGTAGCACGGACCTATGTGAATGCTGACCATGAGGTTATTTTTGCGCAGCATGCCTTCGTTGTGTATCCATTGGTAACGCAAGCTATCGGAGCTAAAGGTATCGCCGTTCCGGCAAAGAATTACGGCCATGATTTGCCAGCAATGTTGCGGGCAATTACGCCACGTACGCGCATGATTTTTATTGCTAACCCTAATAACCCAACCGGTACCTTTTTGACCAGTAATGAGCTGTATGAATTTTTACAGCAGGTTCCGACGAACGTTATTGTGGTGTTAGATGAAGCTTATTACGAGTATGTTGCAGAAGCAGAACGTGCGCCCTCGATTACATGGCTCGCAGAGTTTCCTAACTTAGTAGTGTGTCGTACGTTTTCAAAAGCTTATGGATTAGCTGGTTTACGAGCAGGATATGCAATATCGCATGCTGATATTGCTGACTATATGAATCGAGTGAGGCAGCCATTCAATATGAACAGCTTGAGTTTGAAAGCTGCTGAAGTCGCGTTAGACGACGATGAATACCTCGCCGAGGCCATCCGGATTAATAACCTTGGCATGCAACAACTCGTCGAATTTTGTGACCGCGCGAAGTTACCTTATATTCCATCTCATGGAAACTTCCTAACCATTGAGGTCGGCGATAAGGCTGCTGAGGTTTATCAGCAATTGTTGCAAGCTGGTGTAATTGTACGTCCGGTCGCTGGGTATGAATTACCTCGCCATCTACGCGTGAGTATTGGTCTGAAGTACGAGAATCAAGCGTTTATTGATGCAATGACTGCGTTGCTTTAGAGTCAGCTGTGGTGTTGGTGTGAGTAGTCCTGCAGAAATCACCTTAAAAAACGTACGCCACTGCCAAGGTGTGGTGATTTTACCGGGTTCAAAGAGTATTGCTAACCGCGCATTATTAATGGCAGCTCTTTGTGCTCAAGGGCAACGCACTGTCCTCACCAATGTTTTGCGTAGTGATGATACTGAGCGAATGATCACTGCGCTGCAAGCATTAGGTGTTAGCCTCGATATCGATCCCAAAGAGCCTACCACTATTACCGTGCATGGCTGTGCAGGCCAATGGCCACAGCAGCCCGAGCAACTCGATTTAGGGAATGCGGGAACCGCCATGCGGCCGTTGCTAGCAGTGCTAAGTGCTACGTGGCAAGGACCTACGCTTGAACTAACCGGTGATGCGCGGATGCAAGAGCGTCCATTATTGGCTTTAGTTGATTGCCTCCAGCAACATGGCGCGCAGTTACGTTGTACCAAACAGTGGGGCTATCCACCTATTCAGCTCAGCGGCGGCCTACAAGGAGGAACTTTGAGCATTGATGGTTCGGCCTCCAGCCAATATATTTCTGCGTTACTTATGGCTTTGCCGTTGCTTCCGCAAGATTCTGTGCTCCAACTGGTTGGCGACGTCGTGTCACGCCCTTATATTCATCTCACCATAGCGATGCTAGCACGCTTTGGAATAGAGATTGACGTGCATCCGCACCACTTTGTGATTCGGGGCGGGCAAAGCTATCAAAGTCCTCAGCATTACTGGGTGGAAGGGGATGCCAGTGCTGCATCCTATTGGCTTGCAGCGGCAGCGATTGCTGGTGGCCCGTTGCTTGTGCGCGGTGTTGGTAAGTTAAGTATCCAAGGGGATGTTGCCTTCGCTGATTATCTTGCGCAAATGGGAGCACAAGTGACGGTTGCAGATGATTATATTGAGGTTAAAGGCGGATCTTTGCGTGCTCTAGATGCTGATTATAACGCAATTCCCGATGCAGCCATGACCATGGCAACGGTGGCGTTATTTGCCCAAGGGACGACCCACATCCGCAATGTCGCCAATTGGCGGATTAAAGAAACTGATCGGTTGGCAGCCATGGCAACAGAACTGGCTAAAGTAGGTGCTGAAGTGGTGACTACCGATAGTAGCATTCACATAACTCCACCGTTACAGATTCAACACGCTGTGATTGAAACTTACCAAGACCATCGCATGGCCATGTGCTTTGCGCTACTTGGTTTTAGTGAAGCTGGTGTAACTATTCGTGATCCAAACTGCTGCGCTAAAACCTATCCAAATTTCTTCACGGAATTTCGCCGCTTAACCGCAGGTCACTAAGAAGAATCACATATCCTTAACCAAATTGAGATGCAATTTTTTACTAAAAACGTATAATTGCGGCGCAAATTCTTGGTAGGGGATAGCATGAACAAAAACATTCCGGTAATAACCATCGATGGGCCTAGTGGGGCTGGCAAGGGTACAGTTAGCCGCTTGTTAGCAGAACAACTAGGGTGGCATCTGTTGGATAGCGGTGCCATATATCGAGTCCTTGCGTTAGCCGCTATTCATCATGGCTTCGCCGCTGATGATGAAGAGAGTTTAGCTGCTTTAGCTGGGGCGCTGGATGTGAAGTTTGATGTCGAAGAAAACCCAGCTCTTACGCATATTATTCTAGAAGGTGAAGATGTGACCATGGCGATTCGCACACAAGAAGTAGCGAACATGGCGTCTAAAGTGGCCGCTTTACCTCGTGTTAGAGAAGCATTGTTACGTCGTCAACGTGCCTTTAAAGAACTGCCTGGATTAGTTGCTGATGGACGCGATATGGGGACTGTGGTTTTCCCCGATGCAGCGGCCAAAATATTTTTAACGGCAAGCGCTGAAGAGCGCGCAGAACGCCGTTTTAAGCAATTGCAGGAAAACGGAATAGATGCTAAAATTGACCAATTAATCGCCGAGATCCGTGAGCGTGACGAACGTGATACAAATCGTTCCGTGGCGCCATTACAGGCTGCCGAAGGTGCGCTGTACCTCGACTCAACGGATTTAACGATCGACGAGGTCATGGATAAGATTTTACAGTTTGCGCATAGCAGGCTGACCCAAACTGAGACAGGCACCTAGTTTATAAGGAGCCGGCTTCGGGATCTGTAGCAAGGAATGCTAACAGATCAATTTTAACAACCCCGCCATTCTGGAGTGCTTGGTGGACGTACTTAACTTATAGTAGTTAACATTTATGATCGAAAATTTTGCACAACTGTTTGAAGAAAGCCTCAACGAGGTTGAAACCCGCCCAGGCTCTATCGTTAAAGGTACTGTCGTAGCCATCAACCGTGATGTGGTTCTTGTTGATGCCGGCCTGAAATCTGAAAGCGCGATCCCAGTTGAACAATTCCGTAACGCTGAAGGCGTTTTGGAAGTTCAAGTAGGTGATGAAATCGACGTCGCTTTGGATGCGGTTGAAGACGGATTCGGCGAGACCATCTTGTCTCGTGAAAAAGCGAAGCGCTATGAAGCGTGGTTGTTGCTCGAGAAAGCATACGAAGAGCAAGAAACTGTTACCGGTTTAATTAGCGGTAAAGTGAAAGGCGGCTTTACAGTTGACTTAGGTGGTGTCAGAGCATTCTTACCTGGCTCATTAGTTGATGTTCGTCCAGTTCGTGAAACCACCCACTTAGAAAACAAAGAACTAGAGTTCAAAGTTATCAAGCTTGACCAGAAGCGCAACAACGTTGTTGTTTCACGTCGTGCAGTAATTGAGACTGAGAACAGCGCAGAGCGCGATGAACTACTTGAAAACCTACAGGAAGGCCAAGAAGTTAAGGGTATCGTTAAGAACCTAACTGATTATGGTGCATTCGTAGATTTAGGCGGTGTTGACGGCTTGTTGCACATTACCGACATGGCTTGGAAGCGTGTTAAACATCCGAGCGAAGTCGTGAATGTTGGTGACGAAATCACTGTTAAAGTATTGAAGTTTGACCGCGATCGTACACGCGTATCTTTAGGTCTGAAGCAATTAGGCGCAGATCCATGGGCAGACATTGCGGCACGTTACCCAGAAGGCCACCGTTTAACTGGTCGTGTAACCAACTTAACTGACTACGGCTGCTTCGTTGAAATCGAAGAGGGTGTAGAAGGTTTAGTTCACGTTTCTGAAATGGATTGGACGAACAAAAACGTTCACCCATCTAAAGTTGTGAACTTAGACGACGTTGTTGAAGTAATGGTATTGGAAATTGACGAAGAACGTCGTCGTATTTCTTTAGGCCTGAAGCAATGCAAGCCAAACCCATGGGAAGAGTTTGCTAAGAACTTCAATAAAGGTGACAAAGTATCTGGTAAGATCAAGTCAATCACTGACTTTGGTATCTTCATCGGTTTAGATGGCGGTATCGATGGCTTGGTTCACTTATCTGATATTAGCTGGAACGTTGCCGGTGAAGAAGCGGTACGTGACTTCAAAAAAGGCGAAGAAGTAACAGCTGTAGTCCTGCAAGTTGACGCAGAACGCGAGCGTATTTCTTTAGGTATCAAACAACTTGAAGAAGATCCTTTCAACAATTATTTAGCAACGAATAAAAAAGGTGCTATTGTTAAAGGCAAGGTAATCGAAGTTGATGCCAAAGGTGCCAAAGTTGAGTTAGCGGATAGCGTTGAAGGTTACATTCGTGCTGCTGATATTTCACGTGAGCGTGTTGAAGACGCGACCACTGAATTGAAAGTTGGCGACGAAGTTGAAGCTCGTTTCATGGGCGTAGATCGTAAGAATCGTACCTTAAGCCTATCAATTCGTGCGAAAGACGAAGTTGAAGAGAAAGAAGCTCTTGAGTCAGTAAATAAGCAGCAAGACGAAGCTGATTTCACTAACGCAATGGCAGAAGCTTTCAAAGCAGCTAAGAACGACGAGTAAGCATACTTAACGTGGGCTTGAACGCATTGACGCATAATTGAGGAGCAATGAGATGACAAAATCCGAACTGATTAATCAGTTAGCGAAGTCGTACCAAGAGCTTTCTCCGCGTCAGGTGGAAGATGCGGTGAAAGAAATTATCGAGCATATGGCCCAGCAATTGGCCTCTGGTGGACGTATTGAGATACGTGGTTTCGGCAGTTTCTCATTGCACTATCGGGCTCCACGGGAAGGGCGTAATCCGAAAACTGGTGAACGAGTTCAATTGGAAGGCAAATGTGTTCCACACTTTAAACCAGGAAAAGAACTGCGCGAGCGGGTCAACAATCTCGGATAATTTAACGTCGAGTTAATGAAAACGGCATGCTATATTAAGCATGCCGTTTTTTTATGAGCGTCAATCAGGAAAGATTATGATCCGATTCGTTTTTATAGGTCTTCCTCTGCTATTATTGTTCCTTATCGCATTAGCTTTTGGCGCATTGAACAAGCAAGTTGTAGCGGTTGATTTTATTATTCTGCAACAACAATTAAACCTAGCAACTATCGCAGCCGTGTTTCTGGCCTTAGGTTTCATTATCGGACTGTTGAGCATGGTAGGAGCTTATTGGGTAGCTCGTCGTGAAGTGCGTCAATTAAAAAAACAATGGGCGAAAAGTAAGAGCACGAGTTAATGTTAGAGCTACTGTTTCTATTGCTACCTGTTGCCGCTGCCTATGGCTGGTTCATGGGGCGAAATAGTGTACGCAATGAAAACCGTAAAGAACACGAACAGTTTTCTCGTCAGTACGTTACTGGTTTACACCTGCTTCTTTCAGATCAACCCGATAAGGCGGTTGATTTATTTATTGAATTACTCGATGTTGATTCCGACACACTAGAAACGCATTGGGCCTTAGGTAAGCTTTTTCGCCGCCGTGGTGAATTAGAGCGTGCGATAAAAATCCATCAGAATCTTATTTCTCGTCCCACAATTGCGGAAAGCGAACGTCGTCAGGCGATGTTTGAGTTGGGGCTCGATTATCTCGCGGCTGGCCTTTATGACCGCGCCGAAGAAATGCTGCTGGCGTTGCAGCACGACAAGCAGTTTAGCCAAGCGTGCTTGCGCCATTTGGTTGAACTGTATGAATCCACTCATGAGTGGGATAAGGCTATTCGTGCAGCATTAAAGTTATTGCGCTATGACTCAGATGTTGGGGTGGTCGTCGCACAGTTATATTGTGAGCTGGCAGAATTACAAAATGACTCAGCTCAGGCTGAAAAATTCTATTTAAAAGCACGCAAATATGACCCACGTTGTGTGCGTGCGGCATTAGCTCTCGGACGGATGTGGTACAACCAAGGGCTCTACCGTAAGGCACAAACCATTTTGGTTGGAATTCTCGAGGATGACGCTGAATTTATAAGTGAAGCGTTGCCGCTGATCAAAGCCTGCTATGAAGAAATGGACGATATTGGTGGGCTTATTTGGTTCTTACACCGTGGCGTAAAAGAAGCGAAATCAACTACTGCAGCTGTCATGCTTTCAGAAATGATCGCCCATGAAAATGGCCTTGAAGCTGCCGAGCAATTTATTCAAAACACTTTACTTGAAAACCCCACCATGAAAGGCTTTCATAAGTTGATGGATTTTCATATCCGTACGGCAGATATGGGTAAGGCGCGGGATAGTTTGAAAATGCTGCAACGTATGGTGCAACAGCAAATCCAACAACGCCCTAAATATCGGTGTCGTAACTGTGGCTTTTCTGGAAGCACCTTGTATTGGCAATGTCCATCGTGCCGGACGTGGGGCGAGATTAAACCCATCCTTGGTTTAGACGGAGAATAAATGATTCAGCAACCGGTAATATTTGTAGCCTTAGATTACCCCAATGCAGCATCTGCATGGCCGTTAATTGATCAGTTAAAACCCGAGCATTGTGGTCTGAAGGTTGGTAAAGAGTTATTTACTGCCGCAGGGCCTGACTTTGTACGTGAGCTCGTTGCGCGTGGATTTAAGGTGTTTTTGGACTTGAAGTTTCATGATATTCCTACCACGGTACAAAAAGCGGTGAAAGCTGCAGCAGAGCTTGGGGTATGGATGGTGAACGTTCATGCAAGTGGTGGGCGGCGTATGCTTGAGGCTGCAGCTACTGCTGTCGCTGATATGCCAAATCGTCCTTATGTTATAGCAGTGACGGTATTAACCAGTATGACAGCTGATGATTTAGCAGAGATCGGTGTTAATGAGCCACCCGCGATCCATGTAATTACGTTGGCGAAATTAGCGCAACAGGCCGGGCTCGATGGCGTTGTTTGCTCAGCGCAAGAAGCTGTTGCAATAGCTGCGCATTGCGGAGGTGGCTTTATGCGTGTCACCCCTGGCATACGTCCTGTGGGTGCAGAACAGGGCGATCAGCGCCGAGTAATGACCCCAGCTGCAGCTGCTGCACTAGGAATTGAAGCATTGGTTATTGGGCGTCCAATCACCCAAGCCGACGATCCTGTATCAGCGTTGATGGAAATTAAGCAATCTCTTCGTCGATAATCAGCTTTAATTATTAGCATTTGCCTAGAACCCTCACTAGACTGATTGACGTACCATGCAGTATTCGAGTATCGGGTACGTTTATTTAAAGGAGGGTTTTATGTTACGGATGACTACGCTAGTAAGTAGTTTCGGGTTCGTTTTGATGATGGCAATGAGCTCTGCTCAAGCCTACCCAGTAACCGTTGGTGTTAGCGCTCAGCAATTAATGACAGTCAATATTAATACTGCCGATGCGCAACAGCTCGCCAATGGGTTGACTGGAGTCGGCCTAAAACGAGCTCAAGACATTATCAAGTTACGTGATGAATTAGGTCAATTCACTGATATCAATCAGTTGATGCAAGTGAAAGGGATTGGTGCTCGCGTGATTGAATTAAATAAAGAACGAATCGTTCTTTAATAAAAAAAATACTTTTTTTTAAAATAAGGCTTTATTTTCTTTTTCCTTGTGTTAGTATAATTGAGTAGTTCTGCGGGTTAAGTAATTACTTTTCCTCAATGTGTTAAAATTAGCATTGCAAGTGTCCTAGCTTCGATGGCTAAGCCATCGAAGCTAGTTTTTTTTGGGATGCAAACGCCACGCTAATAGCCCCCCAAGTATTCCTGCTGCATGAATGTAACCGAAATCCTCGCCTGTATTTTGCAGCATACTACTGTGCAATACTCCAATAATTTCCAATACAACTTTACCCACTAATAACGCTAGAGCTGTCGGCAGCAGCCATTGTGAAAGACGGTATTGTTGGCTCTCCCAATCGAGCAATATACCTGTCACAAACAAGCCATGAATGATACCTGATAAGCCAACAAAACGTTCTGGTGCACCCCACAACCAGACCAAAATACTGGTGCTGGCTGCAATGATGACAAAAGCATTGAGCCATGTTCTAACGTTAAAATGACGTACAAAGAATAAGGTTGGCAGCAGTAGGCCGATAGCATTACTAATGGCATGCTGAGAATCTAGATGCAGTATATGAGCGCTGATAATGCGCCAAGGTTCTACCCAAAGTACTGGGGCATTAAAATCAAATTGCTCAAGCAACGACTTGGTTTCAAGTTGATAAAACTGTAACCAAAGGACAATAGCGGCCATTAGTGCTGCTGCGATAATCACCTGAATTCGTTCTGACATTCTCCAACCTTTAGCGCATTGTTCTTCTAAATCGGTGGACGTATGATAGAAGCCTCGCGAAGGGGGTGCAAACCCTTTTCATAATGAGTCAATCAATGAAAGGATACCAACCAATGCGCTATTTTATTCTGGCAACCTTATTTACGGTAAGCGCTTGCACTGGTGTGGCATCGCCGCCTTCAACAAGTCCGACAAATTATGATCCTGAAGCAGCCACTGGGTTTACACAAAAAACTGGGGTTCATGCTCATAAGTACATGGTTTCTGCAGCCACACCTGCGGCGGCACAGGCAGGTGCAGATATTCTCGCTCGGGGCGGTAGTGCGGCAGATGCAGCAGTCGCTGTCCAGGCGATGCTAACACTAACCGAGCCGCAATCGTCGGGAATTGGTGGTGGTGGTTTTATCCTGTACTGGGATGCTGCAAAGCAGCAACTGTATACAATTGATGCACGAGAGACAGCGCCACAGGCCGCAACCGCTGACTTATTTCTTGATGAGGTTGGTAACCCCCCAACAAGCTTTATGAATGCAGTGACGGGAGGCCGTTCAGTCGGTACACCAGGGGCGTTGCGCGGGTTAGAACTAGTACAACAGCGTTGGGGTAGATTGCCGTGGTCAATGCTATTTGAGTCGACGATAGCTAAGGCAGAGGAGGGTTTTGTCGTATCACCTCGGTTACAACAGCTGCTTGAAATAGAGATGAGCCCTGGTTTATTGCAATTGTCACCGGCAAAGGAGTATTTCTACCCAAACGGGATCCCGTTACAAGCGGGCACAGTGAAGAAAAATCCAGAATTAGCACAAACACTTAAGGCCATAGCCCAAGGTGGTGCTGATGCTTTTTATCACGGTGAACTTGCTGAAGCAATTGCTCAATCTGTTCAGCAATCAGCGCTGAATCCTGGTCGCTTGCAGGCATCCGACTTGGCACAGTATCAAGCGATTATTCGGGAACCTGTGTGTATTGAATATCGGGTTTATAATATTTGTGGTATGCCACCACCGAGCTCCGGAGGTCTTACCATTTTGCAAATGCTAGGGATCCTAGAGCATTTCCCGATGGCAGAATTGGAAATCAATTCTGCGCAAGCCATTCATTATTTCACACAAGCGTCACGTTTAGCATTCGCTGATCGAAATCGTTACATAGGAGATCCAGCATTTACCGACGTACCCGTTACTGAAATGCTAGATAAAGCTTATTTGGCAAGTCGTGCAGCGCTGATAACAGACCAAGATATGGGAACGGCGACGCCTGGTAAGTTTGTTGCATATGCTTATGCAGACGATCAGGCTCTGGAACTTCCGAGCACCACACATTTTTCCATTGTTGATAGTACCGGTAACATCTTAGCTATGACGTCAAGCATTGAAATGGGATTTGGTTCTGCAGTGATGGTTGGCGGGTTTTTGCTCAATAATCAGTTAACTGACTTTTCGTTAGTACCTGAGGTTGATGGCGTGCCAGTAGCGAATCGTGTTGAACCCGGTAAACGTCCGCGTAGTTCGATGGCGCCGGTTATCGTTTTTAACGAGCAGGGTGAACCTATTCATGCCTTAGGTTCACCAGGTGGTGCGCGTATTATTAATTATGTCGCACAAACCTTGATTGGGTTATTAGATTGGGAACTTGATATGCAAGCTGCCATTGATCTACCGCATGTGACTAACCTCAATGGAGCCACGGCGCTAGAGCAGGGCACCACGATAGAAGACTTGGCTGACGCATTGAAACAGCGTGGTCATACAGTCAACATTCAAGATCTTAATAGTGGTTTGCACGGCATTAGTTTGCTTCCAGACGGGAAGCTATTCGGAGGCGCTGATCCTCGTCGAGAAGGTCACGTGGTTGGAGATCAAAACCATTAATCGCGATGGCTACGGCTACTCTTGGGGTTTTACATATTTGATCAAATAGCCGTAGCCTCGTGCTGCCATCTCTTCGACAGGAATAAACTCGAGTGCAGCTGAGTTGACACAATGCCGCGTTCCCAATGGTAAGGGGCCATCGTCGAACACATGACCAAGATGTGAATCGGCTGTCGCACTACGGATTTCAGTGCGAACCATGCCAAATTTTAGGTCTTGATGTTTAGTGATCACGTTATCTTGAATGGCCTTAGTAAAACTAGGCCAGCCACAGCTGGAGGGAAACTTATCAGCAGAAGAATACAATGGCTCACCACTAACAACATCCACATAGATACCAGGTCGAGTTTCGTTCCAGTAAGCGTTCTGAAACGGAGGCTCGGTTCCGTCTTCTTGGGTAACGTGATATTGCATATCAGTTAACCGCTGTTTCAGCTCTTCTTTGCTGGGTTTACGAAATTCACTCATGTTTTACACCACTACTTTTCGGCTTTTGATTGGCAAATGGCGGCCACCCCATTGTGAGCCCTGCCAATAGATGTAAGTGTAGGTGATAAACAGTCTGGCCACCATCTCGGTTACAGTTCATCACCACCCGGTAGCCATCATCAGCGAAACCATATTGCTGTGCCAAGCGAGCAGCAACGACATACAAATGCCCAACGACTTCGCGATCTTCTGCTTGGATATCGTTAATAGTCGCAATACGCCGCTTCGGAATAATTAGGACGTGGAAGGGCGCTTGCGGATTGATATCTTTAAACGCAAGGCTTAACTCGTCTTCATAAACAATGTCAGCAGGTATTTCTTTGGCAATAATTTTGTCGAATATCGTTGCACTCATAGCTTACTCCATTATTTAACACGCATACCAGGCTTGGCGCCTTCATGTGGATTTAGAATGTAGAGTTCGTCACCACCTGGACCAGCCGCTAAGACCATACCCTCTGATACACCAAAACGCATTTTCCGTGGTGCTAAATTGGCAACCATCACAGTATGCTGGCCGATGAGTTGATCGGGAGCATAGGCAGATTTGATGCCGGCAAATACGGTACGGATTTCACCGCCCAAATCCAAGGTCAGTTTGAGTAGTTTATCAGCGCCTTCAACCTGTTCGGCATTGGCAATTAATGCAATCCGCAAATCTACTTTAGCAAAGTCATCATACTGAATTTCAGGACTAATAGGATCCCGCTCTAATTCTCCATTGCGAGTTGCTGCCGGTGCTTCATTTTGTTGTTTTGAATCTTCGATCATTGCGTTCACTTTTTCCATATCAATACGTTGTAACAATGCGCTAAACGGGCGCACAGTGTGCGCTGTTAAAATACGTTGGTGGCTATCCCAGGTGAACTCCTCATTGAGGAACTCTTGGACACGTTGTGCTAGCGCTGGCACCACCGGCGTGAGGTAAATCATTAACAAACGGAACAGGTTAATACCGATTGAGCAAATCTCATGTACTTCAGCAGCCCTGTTCGGATCTTTAATCAGTTGCCATGGTTCTTGTTCGGCAATGTACAGGTTTGCTTTGTCAGCCAGTGCCATAATATCGCGCATGGCTTTGGCAAACTCTCGCTTTTCGAACGCTAGTGCAATGGGTTCAGCAGCTGCTTGGAATTCATGTATTAGAGTTCTATCGGTAATTTCGACTGCTAACGTACTGTCAAACTTTTTGGTAATAAAGCTAGCACAGCGGCTGGCGATGTTGACGACTTTGCCAACCAGGTCGGAATTAACGCGCTGGGCGAAGTCTGTCAAATTCAAATCAAGGTCATCGATACGACTGGTTAATTTAGCGGCAAAGTAATAGCGCAAATAATCAGGATCAAGATGATCGAGGTAGGTCCGCGCCATGATGAATGTCCCTTTAGACTTTGACATTTTGGTGCCGTTTACCGTGATGAAACCATGTGCCCATACGTTTGTTGGTTGTCTGAAATTTGCACCTTTCAACATCGCTGGCCAAAACAAACTATGGAAGTAAATGATATCTTTGCCGATGAAATGATATAGTTCAGCGTCACTACCAAGTTGCCAGTAATCATCAAAATCAGCTTTATTCGTGGTGTTACAATAGTGTTTAAAGCTACCCATGTAACCAATAGGCGCATCCAACCACACGTAGAAATATTTGCCTGGGGCATCGGGAATTTCAAAGCCGAAATAAGGTGCGTCGCGGCTGATATCCCACATTTGTAAGCCCGCCTCGAACCATTCGTTTAGTTTGTTTGCCATCTCATCTTGTAACGAGCCTGAGCGTGTCCATTCCTTTAACATGGATTCAAACGCTGGCAAATCGAAGAAATAATGTTCAGATTGACGTAATTCTGGCGTTGCTCCTGAGACTGCAGATTTGGGATTTTTCAGTTCAGTGGGCGAATAGGTGGCACCGCAAACATCACAGTTATCACCGTATTGATCGGTTGCACCACACTTCGGGCAATCGCCTTTGACAAACCGATCAGGTAAGAACATTTGCTTTTCAGGGTCGTACAGTTGTTCGATAGTTTTGGTTTTGATGTAACCCTGATTACGTAAACGCGTGTAGATTAACTCGGCGAGTTCTCTGTTCTCGTCACTATGAGTCGAATGATAGTTATCAAAAGCGATATGGAAATCAGCAAAGTCAGCTTGGTGCGATTCTTTGACTTGTGCGATCAACTGTTCTGGCTCAATACCCAGCTGCTGCGCTTTGAGCATAATAGGCGTACCATGTGCATCATCAGCACACACATAGTGACATTCGTGACCGCGGAATTTCTGAAAACGAACCCAAATATCTGCTTGGATATACCCTAGCATGTGGCCGATATGGATTGGGCCGTTGGCGTAGGGAAGCGCATTAGTAACCAGTATTTTTCGCATTGCTGTTGGCATGTAAGGTTCCATTCATTCGATGTTACTGAAAGCCTTGAAGTGTACCTGATTCGGTGCTGGCAATCCAGTTGCACACACCGTATCATGCGGCATTATGCCCTATAGGGAGACAATAATGTTCAGTCGTTTTAAATCGTCAAAAAGCTCAGAAAAGAAACCATTACCGACCGCGATGATAGAGGCTTTAGCGCAACTATCGAGCCCATATTGGCCGCATGGCCTGCCATTGGAATGGGTGCGCCTTGTTGATCAGAAATCCGCTCGTCTGACGCTACCTTTTGCTGCCGATGAAACGGTATTAGTACCGTTTCATCAGCATCCGGACTTACAGCATTATCAATGGTCTTTAGCACTTAATATCGCTAAGTTACCCAATTCACAACCTGAATTACCCATGACTTTTGGTAACGTTATTGTCGTGTCATCAGGGAAAGGAGGGGTTGGTAAATCTTCGGTGAGTGCACAACTTGCCATTGCTTTGCATCAGTTGGGGGCGACCGTCGGGATTTTAGACGCAGATATTTATGGGCCATCCTTACCAACCATGTTAGGGGGGCACAACGAACAGCTTGAAATAAACCCACAGAATAAGATGATCCCGCACCGGCGTCACGGTATTTGGGTGAACTCGTTAGGTTATTTAACCGACACGAAAGATGCTGCGATATGGCGTGGCCCAATGGCTAGTGCAGCCTTACAACAGCTATTTCGCGATACCAAATGGCCACGCTTAGACTATTTGATCGTAGATATGCCGCCTGGGACTGGAGATATCCAGCTTACGTTTGCACAAAAACTTCCGATTACGGGGGCGGTGATTGTTACCACACCGCAAACGGTCGCATTGGCCGATGCTGAGAAAGGTATTACCATGTTCCGCAAAGTGGGTGTTCCCATTACCGGATTAGTAGAAAATATGAGCTACTATCATTGTAGCCACTGTGGGCACCAAGATGCTATCTTTGGTGAAGGTGGTGGCGTTGCAGTGGCAGCTCGAGAGCAAGTACCAGTATTAGGGCAATGGCCATTAGACACACGGCTGCGAGCCGCGCTTGATGAAGGGCATCCATGGTTGGTGCAGCATCCAGACGACCCCTTGAGTCAACTAATGCGCGCCAGTGCAGCCAAGCTTGCTAGTGAGCTGTATTGGCAAGCTCACGCCAAATCAATGGAATCATAACGTATAAAGAGGATATCAGTGGCATGCGTTTAACCGATCGGCAAATCGAACAGTATCTAGATGAAGGCCGCATTATATTAGAGCCTCGACCTAGTGTTGAAGATATTAGTGGGGTCACGGTCGATATTCATTTAGGTAATGAATTTCGTGTGTTACAAGATCATGCTGCACCATACATTGATATTAGTGGCCCCCGCGAAGAAATTGAACGGGCGATTAATTCAGTGATGAGTGAACCCATTGTACTGACGCCCGAGCAGGCCTTTTTCATTCATCCCGGTGAGTTTGCCCTTGCGGTGACCCATGAATCGGTGACCTTGCCAGCAAATATGGTAGGTTGGTTAGACGGACGTTCTTCATTGGCTCGTTTAGGGCTTATGGTCCACGTCACTGCGCACCGTATTGACCCAGGCTGGTCAGGTCAGGTGGTGTTGGAGTTTTTTAATAGTGGTAAATTACCATTGGCATTGCGTCCAATGATGAAAATCGGTGCGTTAAGCTTTGAGTTACTTGAGGAAGATTGTTTACGTCCATATAGCAAACGTAAAGATGCGAAGTATAAAGGGCAACGCGGCGCCGTTGCATCTCGCATTAGCGCCGACAAAACTGATTAACATCCTGTTAACGGAGGGGAGTAGCCTGCGCTGCCCCTCCGAAAATGGCATTGAGCAAGAGTACTTGCAAGCCATCTAGATAGGCGCGGTAGGTTGGTTCTTGAGTGAAACTAATGACCATTCCTTGGCGCCGGGGTTGCCACATCAAAAAAGGTTTATGACGCAGCTGTTGTTGATTTTCAGCCCAAAGATAACCACTGGCTAATACCTGATCGCTGTAACTGACGATATTGCGGCCATGCTCAATACTGAGCGGACGGTAAATTTGATTACCGACAGTCACATTTATGAGCTTAGATTTCACGCCAGCGCTGAGCCAATGTTCTTGGTCAACATCTAAATTCGCTAATATGCCGGACGTCCAATACGGATCTGCTTGATCTGGGGCAATGTAATGCATAAGTTGCGCCTTGGATTCAAACACCAGCCCCTCAACGCTTTTATTGTTACCATGCTTGTCGGTAGATTGTTCGCTAATTACTCGTTCTAATGCACTGTTTAGCAGCTCCGCCTCAACCGCCCAAGCGCTGGCATTACCAAGGGTGATTAACACACCACCTTGATCCACCCAGCGTGTGACGTTGGCTGCGCCTTGCTCACCAAGAGCTTGAGCAAGAGATCCGTACACACTTGGGATAATAAGTACCTGATAGTGGGCGAGATTGGCGTGACGGAGTTGCCCCACTCGGATTGCAGTCACCGGATACCCAAATTGTTGTTCAATAACATAACGCGTGTGTCCAGCACTGAGACTTGCAGTGGGCTCATCCCATAACAGCAAGATATTAGGTGCGTGAATACGCTTGTTTTGATTTGAACCAAAATTTGGTCCAGCCGTAACCCAGCTACTGTCGACACCGTACACAGTAGCACCACTTGCTGTTGCTAATGCTTGTATTTGTTCGCGTAACTGTGGATTTTCCGCGTGCGTTAAGATCAAACTACCGGCTGGATATTCAACACCATTTTGATGGGTGAACGAAGCTCCTGAGCGTTTAACCACAAACCCAGCACGCAAGGCGGCTGTCAAAAATCGGCCTGCATTCATATCGCCCCAAGGCACAATATAGGCAACTTTGGCATCAGGGTTTTGCACCTGACCAGGTTTGATCAGCTCCGAAGAGGCTAGTGTACTAGCGACTTTAGGCGTTTGCCCACAGGTTTGGTAATCCAAGTTAAACATTAAGGGCAATGACCAAGCGGTGACATCGTATATCTGGTCAGGTAAATTGTTTGCCCGTCGCCGCTCTTGTTCGGCTAAGAAATCATCATCCATGGCGATATCCTGGTCTAGCAAGGTGCGAACCATATAATGTGCTGGTTGTGCTGAATCGACCCAAAAACTCCCTGCGGGATATTCAACACCACAGAGTTTGAATGAACTGTTTGCTTGATGAACTTGGACGCCGTGACGCGTTAATAAAGCAGCTAACTTATGCGCTGCGGCAGGGTCATCGTTACCTGCAAAAACATAAGTACGTTGTTTGCTTTTCTTGCCCAGCTCGATGCCTTGCTGACGGTAATTCCAGTAGTTTTCGAGCAGTGTTTGACGCTGTTGTGAAACACTCTCAATCGTCGCAATTGAGGCAATGAAATGCCGTTGTACACCATCACCGTAGGTGAGGATAGTGCCATCTTTAGTACGGTAATGGTGTCCCCGTGCTGATGCCATTTCATAAGTCATGGAAATAGATCCGTGATAAAGCGGCCAACTGGCGCCGTATCCTGGATAAAACGCATCAAAAATCTCACGAGTGAAATAATCATAACCGTTGGCATCAAACCAGCGTGCGTTATTTTCACCAATTAGCCACAACGCTTTTCGCTGTTTTGCAGTAATGAGTGGGTTGTATGGATCCGCCTCGGGAGTAAAGTAATAACTGCTATCACCCCCCATTTCGTGCAGATCAACATACACTAACGGCATATTGGCTAGCAGGGTTTCTACCTGCCCACTGATTTCTGGTTGAGTTAAGGCAATCCAATCGCGGTTCAGGTCGAACAAATAGTGGTTAGAGCGACCGCTTGGCCATGGTTCATTATGTTCGGCAGATAAGCGATCAGCACTGTGTTCTAGCCCAGCTGTCATGTAGTAGCGACTCACAAAGCGCGCGCGACCATCAGGATTTTGCAGCGGGTCGATGAATACAATGGTGTTCTCAAGATAAGCTTGCGTTTGCTCATCTTGAGCAGCGAGTAAATGATATGCCGTGAATAATGCAGCTTCTGGTGATGAAATTTCATTACCATGCACGCCGTATGACAACCAAATACTCGCTGGCAGTGTTTGGATAAGCTGCTGTGCTTCGCGAGAACTGGTTTTATCTGCCGCGCTTAGCTTTTGCATACCGTCCTGGAAGGCAGCAAAGTTTTTCATGTTGGCTGCATTTGATAGCGCGACGACATACAAATTTCTTCCTTCCCAACTTTGTCCGTAGCTGATCAAACGAATTTGTTCTGGAAATTGTTCCGCAAGTAAGCGGAAGTAGTTTTCGATGGCTTCTGGGCTGCTAATGCGGCTGGCAATAGGATAGCCAAGTACTTGCTCAGGGTTTGGGACAGTTTTGGAATAGGGAATATCTAAACCAATGGATTGAGCGTGCAAGGGGGAATGCCATTGACATGCCACTGCTAGACAAAGCGAGGCAATTAGATGCTTCATGCGCATATCACAGTTCCTTAATAGAAATGACGGACTGCAGAGTTGAGTGCAGCTAATAATGATGTTGGTTCGTGATGGTGCGGTACCGTTTGATTTACCATGCTGTAAGTGAACACCGGTTGGGGTAAATCAGCGTGCTGCTGATGAGTAATTACCGCATCCACCACCTCAAAACCGAGGGTATTGTGCATCCATTGAAGTCGTTCATTAAGTGGTAATTCACCTGCGGGGCTATGCTCCGGTAGCAAATTATCGATGAAAATGACAGGGGCTTTTGATTCTTTCACCGCTAGTGCAAAGTTATCAACCAACAAAGGGGGCATGACAGATGTTAGGAAACTGCCTGGCCCGAGAATAATCAAGTCGCTGCGACGAATATGGTTGAGTGCTTCAGGTGGCGGGCTCACTGGATGAGATAGGCGTAATTGTTGTGGCATATGCGATAGACCATCCACATGCAGCTCACCAAAACATTCTAATCCTTCATGGGTGGTGGCAACCAAGTCAACGGGCGTTTCAGACATGGGCAGGATACGTGTGTTGATATTCAAAAAACGACTGAGTAGTTGAATACTTTCTAATGGACGTGCACTGATTTGATCTAAGGTATATAAAATGAGATTGCCTAAATTATGTCCGTTTAAGTCGTTGTTAGCATCGAAACGGTAATTCAAGACCTCAGCAGCGAGGGGTTGTTGGGTGAGTTGAGACAAGCAATTGCGAATATCGCCCCATGCTATGCATTGATGGTTGCGCCGTAATAAACCACTCGCACCACCATCGTCGGTAGTTGCAACAATACCGATCAGCCGATGTTCAAGGAACGCGAGTGTCGAAAGTACACGGCCTAAGCCATGACCACCACCAATGGCAGTGACACATTTCAATTGCGCGATGGCATCGACAGCTGGCTCGACAGTATTCAACGGGAGAGTGTTTAGGTTCATGTTAGGTTCGTGTTATTTTATTAATCTGCGCTACTTTAAGCGTTAATGGCTTTACAATCAATGTTTGAGCAGCGTTGCAGTGTTAAATTGACGTCAAGTTTAGTCGATTTTATAAGAAATACAGATGCTCACTTTTTTTCTTTGGCAATAACAGCGATACTTAAAAAGTGCATAAGATAACCATGGGATGGAATGATGACGAGGATACTATTTTTAGCCTTAGGCATGCTAACAATGAGCGCTACTGCAAAGACCGTCGAACTCTGTATTGCCGATCACCCGTATAAGATTACCGTGGAAGTGTCTGATAACTGGGAGTCGCGGGCGCGTGGGTTGATGGGGCGTGATAGTCTTGCCGAACATGCTGGGATGTGGTTTGTATACGATGAAGAACGTCCCGGTAGTGCAGGTTTCTGGATGTACAACACACGGATTCCACTCGACATCGCTTATTTGAATGAGGCAATGGAAATTGTGGCAATTATGACAATGGAACCTTGTCCAAGCATCATTCCAGAAAACTGCCCGTCGTATCGCCCAGAAGTGTCGTACCACAGTGCGATTGAATTAAATAAAGATTATTTTAAACGCTATGACATTGGTTTAGGTCGCCAGTTCAAGCGCTGTGAACAAGGGGAATAACACAATGAATAAGTACCTGCCTTATTTAGCCTTGACCGGCTTGTTAGTGGCTGCTTGCAGCCCCAATGAATCTGTCTTAGACGAACAACCGTCAGCAATCATGGTGGATCAGTATCAATTTAACGAGAATTATGCGAGTTATCTTGAAACCTTAAGTTCCGATGAATTTGAAGGTCGCGCACCAGCATCGGAAGGGGAGCGTAAGACAGTTGAGTTTGTTGAATCAAAATTCCGCGAGTGGGGATTGCAGCCTTATGATGCGGAAAATAACAACTATCAACAACAAGTCCCGCTGGTGAGAATTCTACCCACACAAGTTTCTTCAATGCAGTTTGATAGTGATGACTTAGGCGAATTTGCATACCGTTCGCAAATGTATGCGTGGAGTCCACGTGTACAGGAGTCAGTATCACTCGAAGATAGTGAATTGGTATTTGTGGGTTTTGGTATTGTCGCGCCTGAGTATGGCTGGAATGATTATGAAGGCTTAGACGTTGAAGGAAAGACCGTGGTTATGTTGGTCAACGATCCTGGCTATGACACGCGGGACTCTGAAGTATTCAACGGCTATGCCATGACATATTACGGACGTTGGACCTATAAGCTTGAAGAAGCCGCTCGCCAAGGAGCAGCTGCTGCGTTCATTATCCATGACACTGGCCCTGCCGGTTATGGCTGGAGCGTTGTTGCTGGAGGCTCGCCAATGCGATTCGACCTAGCACGCGAGAACAAAAATATGGACCGCGTACAAGTTGAAGGGTGGTTGACGAAAGACAGCGCTGATAAATTATTTGCTTCGATAGGTTCGAGTTATGACGAGATGCGACAAGCGGCGCTAGCACCTGATTTCAAGCCGGTATCGTTGAACACCCATATGTCAATCACAGTAAATAGTAAGTTTGATTATCTTAACTCACCAAACTTGATTGGCTATATTGAAGGTAAATCCAAACCGGAAGAGCACGTGATCTATATGGCACATTGGGATCATTTAGGCGTTGATCCAATTAACCCTGATGATGGTATCTTCAATGGTGCTCAGGATAACGCAAGTGGTACTGCCGGTGTCATGGCTTTGGCTGAGTTTTTTGCAAGTCAGCCGCAACCAGAGCGTACCATAGTATTTATTCTCGTGACGGCCGAAGAACGAGGTTTGCTCGGCTCTGATTGGTATGCTGAACATCCGATGTTGCCACTAGGCAAAGCGGTTGGCGGTATTAATATGGATGTGTTAAACGTTTATGGTCCAATGCGTGATGTCGTGGTAGTTGGCTACGGTAATTCTGAAATGGAAGATTACCTGGTGAAATATGCTACATTGCAAGATCGCTATATTACTGCTGAACCTAACCCTGAAGTCGGCTCATTCTACCGTTCTGATCACTTTAATTTAGCGAAGCGCGGAGTACCTATGCTGTATGCTAAGGGCGGTAATGATCATGTCGAATTTGGCTTGGAATATGGTGAAAAAATGCGTGCTGAATATGTTCGTAATGCGTATCACCAGCCAGCCGATGAGTTCGATCCAGACTGGGACTTCCGTGGTATTCAGCAAGATTTATGGTTGTTCTACTCTATTGGTAATGAACTTGCGAATTCAGACGTTTGGCCTAACTGGCGAGCAGGTAACGAATTCCGAGCGATTCGTGACCAAAGTGCCAGTGAACGACAATAAGTAACCAGGCATAGGCGGTAATGGGTACCCATTACCGCCTTTTTTATAGGTGCTTTGTGATATCTACCGCTGAACTCTTTGGCATCTTCGCATTAATCATTAATTTCGTAGCTTATCGGCAAAGCCATGCCAATCGCTACCGCTTCATCAGCGCCTGTGCATTAGCTGCGCTATCTATTCACTTTCTGCTTTTGGGTGCTGTGGCTGGCTTTATCGTGACTGCTATCGCGGTGGCACGTAACTTGATTGCCATGTGCTGGCGTGGTGCTCTGGTGTTATGGTTTTTTGTGCTGCTTAACCTCGTGTTTCTGGTATGGGAAATCACCACGCCCACAACTTGGCTTGCGTTGCTTTTGGCTTATAGTTCGTCACTGATTTTTACCGTAGGCGCCATTCGATTAAATGACGCACACCAGATTCGGCAATGGTTCTTATTGGCTGAAATTCTTGGATTACTGTATGCCATTTATGTGGGTAGCATCAGTGGAACTGTGTTTAATCTTGTGAATCTAACAAGCATAATTCTTAAATTGTTACAAGATCGACGTCGTTGACGCTTGTCTGTACGCAATTAATCCCCATATTGTACGTAGTACAACGTTCAATAATTGACTAAGTGAAATAGCATGCTGATATATATTCGCCAATGGCAGGAAAAAGTGAAGCCACAGCCTAACACAAATCCTCTTCTAGTGATTCTGGGCTGGTTATTGTTTGGCTTGTTGCTGGTTGTAGGACTATTCGTTGGAATAATAATACTCTTATTTGGGTGGTTGTTGATGTTGCCGACCATGTGGCGACGCCGGCAACAATTAAAAGAAATGTGGAAGTTCAGTAAAGCAGCGCGAGCTGCACAGCGGGATGCTCAGAGATATGCTCAGCAACAGCAAGAATATCGGCGTAATCAAACGGACGATGATGTGATTGAAGGCGAGTTCAAAGTTAAACGCCGCGATTAACTGGCTGCGATCGCCGCCGCATGATGCGGTGAATCAGGTGGCGGCAACAGGCGACAAAGATATCTAAGAGTACCACTACCAATATAGCCGCGACCACGCCGGTAATGACGGCTTGCTGGGTAAGTGGGACGTTAAAACTATACATGCGTAAGGTTTGCTCACGTAATTCAGGACTAGCGGCTGTAGCGATAAACCAAAGTTGCCGTAGGTAACCTTGCTGCAACTGGCTCTGCTCATATTCAAATAACTTCACCCGGTGAACTAATTCACGTAATGGTATCGCTTCTTCTTGGAATACCGGACTTTCGCTAGTTTCATGCAATCGTATTAACGCCTCAATATCACCATCCAAATAATTATCGGCAATCCGCTGATATTCCGTGTAATAAACCATTGCTTCAGTGAACTGCGCATCAATTCGCTGTTGGTATTGTGTCACATAGTTGGGGATCTGTACGCCAACAAGTGCTGCGGTAAGTGCTAGGGCAATAACAAAGTATCGATAGAGCATAAAAAAAGGTTGAGTGGTAGAACACCACTCAACCTTAGCACGTTCTTATTTGAAGATACTAGTCTTCGTACGGCGGCTTCGGCGGGAAGATGCTACGTACGATGTAGAACAGCAGTGGCACGAAAAAGATCGCGAGGATAGTACCACCCACCATTCCACCGATAACACCTGTACCGATCGCTTGGCGGCTTACAGCGCCAGCACCGGTCGACGTAGCAAGTGGTAGGACACCGAAGGTGAAGGCCAATGACGTCATCAAGATAGGGCGTAACCGCAAACGAACAGCTTCCAAAGTGGCCTGTAGCAGCTCCTTACCTTGTGCTTGCAAGTCTTTCGCAAACTCTACAATCAAGATAGCGTTACGAGCCGACACCCCGACCGTTGTTAACAAACCCACCTGGAAGTACACGTCGTTTTCTAGACCACGTAGGGTTGCCGCAATGACAGCACCTAAAATCCCAAGTGGAACCACCAACATGACAGAGAACGGAATTGACCAGCTTTCATATAACGCCGATAGACAAAGGAACACGATTAACAGCGACAACGCATAGAGTAATGGTGCTTGGTCACCTGACGTGCGTTCTTCTAATGAAATGCCGGTCCACTCGTAGCCAATACCCGATGGTAAACGGCTGATCAACTCTTCCATTTTCAGCATCGCATCACCGGATGAATAACCAGGGGCTGCTTCACCTTGGATGTTCATTGCTGGTACCCCGTTATAACGCTCTAAACGTTGTGGGCCATAGTCCCAGTGGGTGGTAGCAAATGACGCAAAAGATACCATATCACCAGCGTTATTGCGGACATACCATTTACCGATATCTTCAGGGGTCATCCGTGCCTCTGGAATACCTTGTAAGTACACCTTTTTCACCCGCCCGCGGTCGACAAAGTCATTCACGTAGGTCGTACCAAACGCGTGGGTCAACGTAGCGTTGATATCGCTGATGGATAACCCAAGTGCTTTTGCTTTTTCGTAGTCGATATCAATCCGCAACTGCGCCGTATCTTCCATACCATTTGGACGAACACCAACTAAGGTTGGCTCCTGTGCTGCCATACCAAGCAGTTGGTTACGCGCTTCGAGTAAACTAGCATGGCCCAATCCGCCACGATCCTGAATATATAAGTTAAAGCCACTGGCTGTTCCTAATTCAGGAATGGATGGTAGGTTAAAGGCGAATACCATAGCTTCGCGAATGGTTGAGAAGTAGCCGAACGCTTGGCCAATGATGGCATCGATTTGCAATTCAGGAGTGGTACGTTCGTCCCAATCGGTAAGACGTACGAAGGCAACCCCAGAGTTTTGACCTTGGCCACTAAAACTAAAACCAACAACGCTAAACACAGAACGAATTCCTTGTGCTTGTTCGAGGTAGTAGTCTTCAATTTTGGCCATGGTTTGCAACGATTGTTCTTGTGTTGCCCCGGCTGGTAGCTGCATTTGTGTTAAGAAAACACCGCGGTCTTCATTAGGAATAAACGAGCTCGGCATACGCACAAACAGGAAGCCTAGGACCAAAATCAACCCGAGGTAAATCACAACGAAGCGAGCACTACGTTTGATAATGTTCTGGACCGATTCGGTATAACGTTTCGTACCTTTTTCTAAGGTACGGTTAAACCAGCCCAGCGGACCACGTTGTGCTTTATCGTGCGGCGTTGCCTTTAAAATAGTGGCACACAGCGACGGGGTGAAGATAATCGCGATAAGTACCGATAACGACATGGCCGAAATGATGGTAATCGAGAACTGACGATAAACTGCACCCGTGGAACCACCAAAGAATGCCATCGGCACGAACACAGCGGCCATGACCAATCCGATTGCTACTAGGGCACCGGTGATTTGCTGCATGGACTTAATGGTTGCTTGACGAGGTGACAGCTTTTCTTCTGTCATGAGTCGCTCGACGTTCTCGACGACAACGATGGCGTCATCCACCAATAGACCAATTGCTAGGACTAAGCCGAACATGGTCAGAGTGTTGATGGAGAAACCTAGCGCTGACATGATCCCGAAGGTTCCGAGCAGGACCACAGGAATTGCTAGGGTAGGGATTATGGTAGCGCGAATATTTTGCAGGAAGATAAACATTAACAAGAAGACCAAGATGATGGCTTCGAAGAGAATTTTTACAACTTCCTGAATTGAAATTTCAACGAACGGCGTGGTGTCGTATGGAATAACTAATTCAACGCCTGTGGGGAAGAATTGTTCCAACTCAGCCAACCGCTCTTTCACTAACTTTGCGGTGTCGAGAGCATTAGCGCCGGTAGCTAAGTTAATTGCCAGCCCCGTTGCGGGTTGACGGTTATAGCGGGCAACGATGTTATAATCCTGGCCGCCAAGCTCGACATGAGCCACATCGCCAACTGTTACTTTAGAACCATCAGGGTTAACTCGTAGAAGGATTTTTTCGAATTCCTCTACGGTTTCCAAACGGGTCTGAGCAATGATCGATGCAGTTAACCGTTGGTTTTCAACCGATGGCGTACCACCGACTTGACCTGCGGCAACTTGGTTGTTTTGTTCACGTAAGGCGAGTACTACATCGGCGGTGTTCAAGTTATAGCGAACTAATTTGGCAGGGTCGAGCCAAATTCGCATCGAATAGGGAGCACCGAATAATTGAACGTTACCAACGCCTGGCGTACGGCTGATTGGATCTTGGATGTTACTCGCAATGTAATCCCCAATATCAATCTGACTAATGGCAGGGTTTTTGGATACCAAAGCGGCAACCATTAAAAACGAGTTATTGGACTTCGCAACAACGAGCCCTTGGTCTTGCACTTCTTTGGGTAACAGTGGCAGGGCAAGTTGCAATTTATTTTGTACTTGCACTTGCGCAATATCAGCATCTGTACCCGCCTCAAATGTCAGCGTAATACTGGCATTACCAGCAGAGTCACTCGTTGATGAAAAGTATTTCAGGTTATCAATACCGTTCATGTTTTGCTCAATAACCTGCGTCACGCTCTCTTCAAGAGTTGCCGCTGTGGCACCAGGATAACGAGCGTTAATTTGCACCGACGGTGGCGCTATTTCAGGATACTGTTCAATAGGCAGTTGGGTGATTGCCAAGCCACCCGCCAGCATAATCACGATAGCGATAACCCACGCAAATATGGGGCGATCGATGAAAAATTTTGCCATGGTTTACTTCACTTCTTCTGTTTTTACAGGCATACCAGGTTGAATTTTTTGCAGACCCTCGACCACGATTTTATCGCCGGCGGCTAAACCACTGGTGACAATCCAATTACTACCGATAGTCCGGTCGACTTCTAGGTAACGCTGTTGAATCTTATTATCTTTGTCAACGACAAAGGCGATGGCACGACCACGTGGATCACGAGTAACGCCTGCTTGTGGAGCCAAGATCGCGTTTTGCAAACTGCCCGTTGCCACTTCAGCGCGAACGAACATCCCTGGTAACACAATATGGTCTGGGTTAGCTAAGCGTGCACGTAATGTGATGGCGCTGGTTTGCGGGTCAACAGTAACCTCGTTGAACAGCAGTTCACCAGTAGTGCTAAAGTCACTGTCTTCACCTAAACGCACTGTTACTTGAGCGCGATTATTGGCATCTGTGACAATTTGACCCGTAGCTATGAGCTGCTGCAAGCGTAGATAATCGCTAGTACTTTGTGAAATATCCACATAAATCGGGTCGAGTTGGGTAATGGTTGTAAGTGGTTGTGCTTGGCCAACGCTTAATAACGCGCCTTCAGTTAACTGAGAACGGCCGATTTGACCAGAGATAGGTGCTTTTACTTTCGTATACTCAAGGTTCAGCTCAGCGCGAGCTAAGTTCGCCTGTGCAACTTTTAGTTGTGCCTCTGCTTGTAAGTAAGACGCTTCGGCTTCATCAAAATCTTGTTGGCTGATTGCATTATCGGCAAGTAGCTCTTTGCTACGCTCAAAGCGAGACTTTGTTGATTTCAACACGGCATTGGCACGAGCGATCTCAGCTTGAGCGCTTGCTAACTCAGCTTCGTACATTGCAGCATCGATTTGATAAAGTTGCTGTCCAGCGGTAACCATGGAACCTTCATCAAACAGACGCTTCTCTAGAATGCCAGTGACTTGTGGTCGCACTTCAGCAACCCGAAATGCGCTTGCGCGACCAGGAAGGGTGGTGGTTAAATCGACGTTCTGTGCTTTAATGGTAACCACACCGACGGTCATAACTTGCTGCTGCATAGCATCCGGTGCGCTTTGCCCCGCATCACCACAGCTAGCTAGTAAAATGCTGGTGGCGATTACCGATACGAACAACGGCTTACGAAAACGTTGTTGCATGAAACTACCTCATCTTTTTGTTAATGGTTTCGATCGCTGGAATTATACATACATTCATGTATGTTTGTAAGAAAAACTATTCAATAAAATCGATTATGATTATCGACTAAATTTAGCGTCAGCATGAGATAACACGATGACAAGACTATGGCGAAAGCCTTTATTTATAGCCATTATCGCAGTGAGCATAGGATTTTTCATAACCTATCCATTGTGGTTAGAGGACGATCCATACTCCAGTAAAAATCGTAACGATTTGTATCAAGCGCTGATTGAGCGTTCTGGTATTTTAAATCGCGACTTACCTAAGTTGCTCGATATGAATACCCGCTTTGAGCGTGCGGAAGTTGTGGATTACGGGATGCGCTACGTCTATAGCTTGGTTAACGTCGACCGTTATCAACATGATATAGCGCAGATCCAAGCCCAAGTTGAACCTGCATTGAGTGACTACTACTGTCGTTTGGATGCAATGAAATTCTATCGTAAACAGGCAGATCACTTCACGGTAAGGTACCTAGATCGACATGGTTCTACGTTATTTGAACTGCGATTAACACCTACGCATTGCAACTCGTTCAGATAATTGGCGCATTGATTCCATCTAATACAATTTTTCCAATGGTGGTATGACTTTCAATCTGACGGTGGGCGCGGATGAGGTTATCTGCACACAGTGCACCATAATGTGCTGCCATTGTGGTACCTAATACACCGGCATCCGTCAGTTCGGCAATTTCGCGTAAAATTTGACCTTGGCGATGCATATCATCAGTACCATACAACGAGCGTGTGAACATAAACTCCCAATAGAGGCTTAAGCTCTTTTGTTTCATCAGGCGGATGTCTAAGGGCTCGGCTGGATCATCTATCAGAGCAAAGTGACCTTGTGGCGACATCAGCTCGATAAGTTCCATAAAATGCTGCTCGGTGTGAGTTAAGCTAGCAACATGTGTCACTTGCGTGATACCTAACTCTTGCAATTGCGGTCGTAAGGGCTGGTGATGATCGATGACGTAATCTGCCCCCATATCGTACACCCATTGTTGCGATTCGGGTCGTGATGCGGTGGCGATAGTACAAATGTTCTGGTGAAGTTTTGTCAATTGCAGTAGGGCAGAGCCAACCCCTCCAGCTGCACCGGTAATGAGTAATGTGATAGGTTCATTACGATTGATCCGAAAGCGATCGAACAGTAACTCCCATGCGGTGAGGAAGGTTAGTGGCATGGCTGCTGCTTGAGCAAAGCTCAGTTTGCTAGGTTTTTTACTCACCAGACGAGCGTCGACAACTTGATACTGGGCGTTACAACCAGGGCGATCAATCGCACCCGCGTACCAAACATCATCGCCTTCTTTAAAGTCGAAAACATTTTCACCGACACTGAGGATTGTCCCCGCGGCATCCCAACCAAGAATTGCGGGTTCACCTGCTGGCGGCTGACGTCGTTGTCGGATTTTGGTATCAACCGGATTCACCCCGATACCATAGACAGCAACGAGAACATCATTAGCGCCCAATTTAGGCTCAGTAACCATGATATCAACAAGGGCATCATTCTGATTGATATCGCAGGTATTCAAATATGCCACTGCTTTCATGTCAGTGCCTCAATTAAGTTATGATTAACATATTCAATTCATAGTACGTTA
>Ga0209075_1000090_pt1 | contig 74620 bp, 66 predicted proteins | sample Stecom2011_FD_187523 | JGI IMG/M metagenome (GOLD analysis project Ga0209075, IMG submission 187523) | Agricultural soil microbial communities from Utah to study Nitrogen management - Steer compost 2011 (SPAdes) (version 2) | ecosystem: Environmental > Terrestrial > Soil > Agricultural land... | reverse complement strand
TAATTCGGATTAAGCAGCTAAAGCGTAGTTATTCTCGCCGTTTAAAAGTTTGACCTAGCCTTTTACGTGTTTCAAAGTCATTACACGACGTGCTTACTATCTAATTAATCTCGCTGTCAAAACCAGTCGACCCCAAGTTGTTGTAGTAAATATTACATTTCCTTTTTTCATCAATTCTTTTCTGACAACTATTTTTTAAAGAATTTCTTCCATAAAATTTTCATTCTGCAAAGAACTTTTTCAAAAGGAATGCGAAGTTACAAAAAAAAGTTGTGCAACTTCATAAATCCATGTATTTTCGTGCAAATTCTATACCAAAAACCCTATTGTCATTTCTAGACAATTTCCAAAGGGAAGATATATAGTAACGAATTAATTTTTAAGTAACACCTTTTTGCTATGAACATTAAATTTGCTTTAATAAAAGAACGTAAAAGCCCGCCGGATAGACGGGTGGTTTTTTCACCTAAAAAACTTGCAGAAGTAAGAAGTCGATTTCCTGAGGCTACCTTTAAGGTGGAATCTAGTGATATTCGTGTTTTTCCTGATTCAGAGTACAAAGCCTTAGGGTTTGAAGTAACTGATGATGTTAGCGATTGTGATGTGTTTCTAGGGGTAAAAGAGGTTCCAATTGAAAATTTAGTGCCTAATAAAAAGTATTTTTATTTTTCGCATACTATAAAAAAACAACCTTATAATAGAAAATTACTTCAAGCTATGCTTGAAAAAAACATCGACTTGTATGATCATGAAACTATTGTAAAGAAAAGTGGCGCACGATTAATAGGTTTTGGTCGCTATGCTGGTTTGGTTGGTGCTTACAATGGGTTTAGAGCTTTAGGTTTAAGAGATGGCTTGTTCGAGTTGCCTAAAGTGGAAACTTTGACAGATTTAAATGAAGTGAAGGCAGAGTTAGACAAAATTACACTGCCCAATATAAAAATTGCTTTAACAGGTACGGGGAAAGTTGCTTTGGGTGCTAAAGAAATATTGGATCATTTAAAAATCAAAGAAGTTAGTGACGCCTTGTATTTAACTTCAAAATTTACAGAACCGGTTTATTGCATGATGAATGTTATGGAATATAACAAACGTATGGACGGTAAGGTAGGAACCAAAAATGAGTTTTATAAAGATCCTACGGGCTATGAAAGCAATTTTATGCCTTATGCCAAAGAAACCGACTTTTTTATAGCAGGACATTTTTATGGCAATGGCGCACCTTACTTATATACCAGAGAAGATGCTAAACATCCCGATTTCAAAATTAATTTGGTAGCTGATATTAGTTGCGATATAGATGGACCTGTGGCTTCTACTATAAGACCTTCTACGATTGCGGATCCATTTTATGGGTATGATGCTCAAACTGAAAGAGAAGTGGCTTATACAGCTAAGGGTGCGATAACCGTTATGGCTGTGGATAATTTACCTTGTGAATTACCTAAAGATGCTAGTGAAGGTTTTGGTGAAATGTTTTTAGAACATGTGATTCCAGCCTTTTTTAATGGCGATGAACGCGGTATTTTAAAACGAGCCAGAGTTACAAGCAACGGGAAGCTTACCGATAGATTTTCGTATTTACAAGATTATGTCGATGGTAAATAAATCCGGAGCCTTTTAATAAAATAAGCCAGAAAGTTACGAGTTAACTTTCTGGCTTATTTATTTTGTATCGTTTCTGTTGCTTAAAAAAATAGTTTTAGCAAAACTTCAAAAAAGACCTTGGAGCTTGAGGCGGTTGAAGTAACATCACGCCAAAAAAATAGAATTTGTTTCCAGCCTTAAATGAGGTGTAACATCTAAATTCTTTGGTAAATTAAAAATTATAGGGTGTTCACCACTTTTCTAATCGCTACTAAATTAGTTAATAGTTTCTCCAAATTATCTAAATGTAACATGTTAGCTCCATCGCTTTTAGCATTAGCCGGGTCGAAATGCGTTTCAATAAATAAACCATCAATGTTGTTTACAATCCCAGCTCTGGCTATGGTTTCAATCATATCCGGTCTTCCTCCTGTTACTCCCACGCTTTGGTTTGGTTGCTGTAATGAGTGTGTCACGTCCAAAATGGTAGGCGCGTATTGACGCATGGTTGGTATGCCGCGGAAGTCTACAATCATATCCTGGTAGCCAAACATGGTTCCTCTGTCAGTAATCCAAACTTTGTCATTTCCGGAGTCTAACACCTTTTGTACGGCATGTTTCATGGCTTCAGGACTCATAAACTGTCCTTTTTTCAGATTTACCACTTTTCCTGTTTGTGCTGCTGCAACAACCAGGTCTGTTTGGCGTACTAAAAATGCAGGAATTTGCAGAACATCCACATATTCGGCTGCCATTTCGGCATCAGAAACCTGATGGATATCTGTTACTGTTGGTACATTGAATGTGTTGGATACTTTTTGAAGAATTCTAAGTGCTTTTTCATCTCCAATACCTGTAAAACTATCAATTCTACTTCTGTTCGCTTTTTTGAAACTTCCTTTAAAAATAAAAGGAATATGGAGTTTGTCTGTAATGGTGATAATTTTTTCAGCTATGCGTAAAGCCATATCTTCACCTTCAATTGCACACGGGCCAGCAAGGAGGAAAAAATTATTTGAATTGGTAAATTTTATTTTAGGAATATTATTAAGAGTCATAACTACTAGAATTTATACGGCAAAGATACATATTTAGAATGCTTTTTTCATACTATTTCTTATCATCCAAAGCGACATTAAAAAGTTTGCAAAAACGAAAGAGCCACTTAAAGCAATCACGTTTCTTACTGTTTCTGGGAAGATTATAATATTAAGAGCATCTATTAGGTATGCTAAAATCATGTAAGAAGAGAGGCAGACAAAAATAATTCCAAGTGTAAAATTAAGTTGTTTGCTAGGTTTTATTAATTGCCAAACAAAAGGTGTGGCAAACAGTAAAATAGGGTAGGCTGTAATTCCTTCTATTTTATTCACGTTAGTAAACCAGTAAGCTACAGCAATAATAAAATACAAATAGGGAATGAATTTGGTATATTTAATTATAAGGTTTTTTATGCTATACAAGGTTGTCTTTTCCATAATAAAGTACTTGTTTAACTCTATTTAAATTTGGTAGTTGGGGCTGTTTGTTTTTAATAAATTTAAAAATAAAGGTACGAACAAGAGTTTAGTGCTTACGGAATAATAACATATAATTAACTATTAATAGGAATAAAATAGCTGTGCTAAAAAAATATAGCGTAACTTTGCACGCTTAAAATACAGCACCTATATGGCTAACATTAAAAACATTGCAATTATTGCCCACGTCGATCATGGTAAAACAACTATGGTAGATAAAATTATGTACCACTGTCAATTATTTCGTGAAAACGAAAATACAGGGGATTTAATTCTAGATAATAATGATCTAGAGAGAGAAAGAGGTATTACCATTACTTCAAAAAACGTTTCAGTAAATTACAAAGGAACAAAGATTAACGTTATAGACACTCCTGGTCACGCCGATTTTGGTGGAGAGGTAGAGCGTGTACTAAACATGGCGGATGGTGTTCTGCTGATAGTGGATGCTTTCGAGGGTCCAATGCCACAAACACGATTTGTATTACAAAAAGCTATTGATTTAGGATTAAAACCATGCGTGGTTATAAATAAAGTAGATAAAGAAAACTGTACTCCAGATGAAGTACATGAGAAGGTATTCGACTTAATGTTTGAATTAGGAGCGGAAGAATGGCAATTAGATTTTCCAGCTGTTTATGGTTCTGCTAAGAATAACTGGATGAGTACAGATTGGAAGAAAAAAACTGAAAATATTGAACCATTATTAGATATGGTTATAGAGCATATTCCTTCACCAACAATTCCTGAAGGAAACACTCAAATGTTAATTACTTCTTTAGATTTCTCTTCATTTACAGGACGAATTGCCATTGGGCGTTTAACCCGTGGAGAGCTTAAAGTAGGACAAAACATTTCTTTAGTAAAAAGAAATGGAAGCGTTGTAAAGAATAAAATTAAAGAACTACACGTATTCGAAGGTGTAGGTCGTAGAAAAGTAGAGGAAGTTCAACCAGGAGATATTTGTGCTATTGTTGGACTAGAAGGTTTTGAAATTGGGGACACTGTTGCCGATTATGAAAATCCAGAAGGATTAAAAACCATCGCTATTGATGAGCCAACGATGAGTATGTTGTTTACTATTAACGATTCGCCTTTCTTTGGAAAAGACGGAAAGTTTGTAACCTCTAGACATATAAAAGACCGTTTAACAAAAGAGTTAGAAAAAAATCTAGCATTACGTGTTCATGAAACGGATAGTGCAGATAAGTTTATGGTTTATGGCCGTGGTGTATTACACTTATCGGTTTTAATTGAAACCATGCGTCGTGAAGGTTACGAACTTCAAATTGGACAGCCACAAGTTATTATTAGAGAAATCGACGGAGTAAAATGTGAGCCAGTTGAGGAAATGACTATTGATTTACCGGAAGAAGTTTCAGGAAAAGCTATTGAAATGGTTACTCTACGTAAAGGTGAAATGCTTAGCATGGAATCGAGAGGAGATAGAATGGTATGTAAGTTTATTGTTCCTTCTAGAGGTATTATCGGTTTACGTAATCAATTATTGACAGCTACTGCTGGAGAAGCTATTATGGCTCATAGATTTAAAGAGTATCAACCATTAAAAGGAGGTATTCCAGAACGTCAGAATGGATCATTGGTTTCTATGGAAAAAGGTCAAGCAATTCCTTATTCTATTGATAAATTACAAGATAGAGGTAAGTTTTTTGTTGATCCAGGAGAAGATATTTACGAAGGTCAAGTTATTGGAGAAAACTCTCGTGGTGACGATATGGCTGTGAACGTAACTAAAACTAAAAAATTAAGTAACGTACGTAGTTCTGGTGCAGATGATAAAGCAAAAATAGTTCCGGCTATTAAGTTTTCGTTAGAAGAAGCCTTAGAATATATACAGAAAGATGAGTATGTTGAGGTAACACCAAATCACATTCGTATTCGTAAAATCTTTTTAACAGAAGTAGAGCGTAAAAGAAACAAAAACGTTTAATTAAACGTATATAATACATATTAACAAAGAGGAATTCTATAGACGGATTCCTCTTTTTTCGACTTAAATAACTACTAGATTATGGATTTTTTTGGAATTCCCTTTACAGAATGGGTTGGATATGCAGCCATGGCAGCTTTGTTAATATCATTTATGATGAAGGATGTTAAGAAGCTTCGAATAGTCAACACCATTGGTTGTATACTTTTTGTAACCTATGGTTTTATGCTACAAACTTCTTGGCCAATTATTATCTCTAATGGGGCTATTGTTTTTATTAATCTTTATTATTTACTGATAAAGAAAGACTAATCATTTGTGTTTTTTAAGCCTAGAATGCTGAAAAATAGGCTAAAGAAAATTATTTGCATACCTAAAAGTATGGTGAATACTGCAGGAATTATTATTCTTAATGTTTCTGTAGGTCTTAGTTCTCCAAAACTTGATTGTTTCCATATATTGAAACCGAAATAACTCAATACAATTCCTACTATTAGGAAGAGCGCTCCAATAATTAAACCTGTTTCCAGATTCAAATATTTAAATAAACTATGGTAACGGCTGCTTTGAGGGAGGAGGTTGTTTTCAACTGCATATATTTTAGTAAGCGCATAAAATACTAGAAATTGAAAACCAATAAGCACCGAGCTTGAGGTGTAAAGTAAGGTGTGAATGTCGAGCTGAATGCTGTTTATTGCAATTGGCTGACTAATAAGTGCTGCTGAGGTAATAGCTCCGAATAGTATTAAACAGATGCCCGGTATTAAAAAGAGCCATTGAGGGCTGTATAGCAGTAAGAATCTTAAATGGCGCCAACCATCCCTCCAGGTGTTAAGATGCGGAGCTCTAGTTCTTCCATCAGGTTTTAGTGTTGTTGGAACTTCAGCAATTTTTAAATTGTTAAGTTTTGATTTAACAATCATCTCTGAGGCAAATTCCATTCCTGTGGTTTTTAAATCCATTTTATAGTAAGCAATCTTACTGAAACCTCTAAGGCCACAATGAAAGTCGCCAATATCTATTTTGTAGAACAAACGGCCTAAAAAGGAAAGAACAGGATTGCCTAAGTATTTGTGTAAAAAAGGCATCGCTCCTTTTTCAATCCCTCCTTTAAATCGGTTTCCCATAACCAAATCGGTCCCGGTTCTAAGTTCTATTAAAAATGGCAACAAAGCTTCAAAATTGTAGCTGTCATCTGCATCTGCCATAATGATATAGTTTCCTAAAGCAGCTTCAATCCCACCTCTTAAAGCGCTTCCATAACCTTTTTCATTTACCGGCACAACCCTAGCATTTAAGTGTTTTGCTATCTCTTGCGAACCATCTGTACTACCATTATCTGCAATTATAATTTCACCTTCTACCTGATTATGGTTTAAAAAGTTTTGTGCCTTAGTAATACAAGTCGCTAAGGTTTCAGCTTCATTTAAACAAGGCATAACGATAGATAATTCAGGCTTTTTTTTCATGCTTGAGTAGTTTGAAGAGAATGATGAATATTAGGAAAAATAAAGAATAATTATAAAACAAATACCTCATAATGGAATGGCAGGCTATGGCAACAATCAAAGCATTTGAAAGTATTAAGGACGAAAATAAAAATAAATAGAGAACATACTTGTTGTTAGACATAAAGAATTTTATTCCGCTTAAAATAAAGACAAGGACCATAAAAAGCATGAGTAACTCCGATTTAAAACCATGAATCAAATTGCTGTAATAGAGTTTTATCCATTTTTCGAAATTATTCTTTATCAAAACCCTTACTATGTTTCCGCTCGAGTTTTCTATTCCAACATGGGCTTCTGCCATACTATATCCACGATTTAAAAAATATTCAGTTCCTCTATCATGAACTGTGTAGTTGCATATTTTTCCAAGATTATCATGAAAATGTTTGTAATAGTCCTTGTATGAGTCTCTTTCTTTGCTTGACAGCATCCACCCGTTTTCGTCTAAAAAATTATAGCAATCCTCAAAAATGTTTTTATCGTCTTCATTTGTTAAGGAATGCATGTCGGATGCTTCACTAACATAAAATGCAGCGCCAGACAAGCAAATGTTTGTAAAAGGTGTAGATACAAACAGATTGTCCTTTAGTTTGTGGTAGGTTTTATCCATTAAACTTATAACAAAAGGGATTAACAATAGCAAGACAATTTTTTTAAGATGGTCTTTTTTAAGCGCTAGTTTTTTGATTTTAATGATATAAATAACGGCCACTATAATTGGTAACACAATAAATTGACCACGAGTTAAAGCTAGTAGCACAAAGGAACCTAGTAGTAACCAAAACGATTTTAGCTTGTAGTTATCAAGGAATTCTACGGTGAAGGCAATACATAAAAGGTAAAATGGATAACTTAAACCTTCAGAACAAATGTTATTAGCAATATATAATGGTCCGAAAAAGGGAAAAATTAATAGGCCTAAAAAAATCAACTCACTTAGTATATGTAATTTTAAAACCTTGGAAACCTTGGTCCGAACTAAATGAACTGCAAAAAGTCCTAAAAGAAGTTGGAAAGCTACCGTAAAGAAATTAAAATAGCCTTGAAATATAAATTGGAATAATTTAACAAAAAGCACGTAGCCCGGCGATCGGTAAATGGAAGCATGTAAATAGCTGTACGTGTCGGGAGTATAAATAGCTTCATGAAAAATTAAAATCATGAACGTTAGAATGTAAATAGAAGCAAAACCCGCCTGTTTGTTTATTTTTTTTAAAAAATTCAAAGACATTTATTTTAGCGATTAAATATAACTAATCTATTTAACTAAAAATATTATCCTCTTAAAATACGGTGTTCGATTTAAAACTCAAGCTAGTTATATTTGTTTAGATATGAGGGTCACTTCAATTTGGCATGTTTTGTTTTATTAAATTAAAACTGACATTAATTTTTTTTAAAAGAAAAGAGCTTTAATTTTAGATTTTTATATTCTTTCTTATGAGTGACTTTAACGTTGTAATGTATTCCGATAAAAATCGAGAAATTTGGAATCAATTTATCCAGAGTTCTAAAAATGGCACTTTTTTATACGAACGTGATTTTATGGAATATCATCAAGATAGATTTCAAGATCACTCCTTTTTGGTTTATAAAGACGACAAGCTAGTAGCTGTTTTTCCTGCAAACATTAAAAACCGTATTGTTTATTCCCATCAAGGACTTACTTATGGAGGTTTGGTAGTAGGAAAAAACATTGGTTTTAAAACAATTTTAAAAGCGTTTCAGAGTTTATTAAAAACATTGGAAGATAGGCGGGTAGGTGAATTAATTATTAAGCCAGCACCTAGAATGTATCACACAGGGCCAAGCGATGAGTTGGACTACTTGTTGTTTAAGTTGAAAGCCGAACTTTTAAGAAGAGATTTGTCCTTAGCTATAGATACGACGAAAGCTATCAAAGTTACCTCGTCTAATAGAAAACGAGGTTTAAAAAAGGCTCAAAAGAATCATTTAATTATAAAAGAAGAGGCTGCGTTTGAAGGATTTTGGAATGAGATTTTAACACCCAATTTAAAGGAAAGACATGGCGTAGAACCCGTTCATACTTTAGAGGAAATAACTTATTTAAAATCTAAATTCCCTAAAAGGATTAGACAATTTAATGTATATAAAGAAAATGATATTGTTGCGGGTACAACTATTTTTGAAACAGAACAAGTAGCTCATGCACAATATATTTCAGCAAATCATACCAAGCAAGAATTAGGAAGTTTAGACTTTCTATTTCACCATTTAATTCATGAGGTGTATGCAGCCAAACCTTATTTTGATTTTGGTGTGTGCAGTGAAAAGAACGGGCAGCAAATAAATTCTGGTTTGCAAGCTTGGAAAGAATCCTTTGGAGCCCGTAGTATTTCACACGATTATTATAGCGTTTTCACAAAAAACCATCGATTTTTAAATGATATTTTAGTATGATAAAGTTTTTGGACCTCCATGAAGTCAATAAAAGATTTGAGCCCGAATTTCAAAAGAAATTTAAGAGTTTTTTAGATTCTGCTCATTATATCCTTGGAAATGAGGTTGAGACTTTTGAATCCAATTTTTCCTCCTATTGTGGTACTAAATATTGCATAGGAACTAGTAATGGATTGGATGCTTTAACTTTAATATTTAAAGCCTACTTGGAGTTGGGTATATTAAAAACAGGAGATCACGTTTTAGTTCCTGCTAACACATTTTACGCCACAGTTTTGTCGGTTGTAAACAGTGGATTGATTCCTATTTTTATTGAGCCTGATGAAAACACCTTTAATATTTCTGTAAAAGAAATAGAAAAGCAATTAAGTCCAAGCGTAAAAGCAATTTTAGTGGTTCATTTATATGGGCACTTGGCCGATATGGAAGCTATTAGCCTTCTTGCGAAAAAGCATCATTTACTTGTGGTAGAAGATGCGGCCCAAGCTCATGGCGCGGAAACCGAATCTGGTATTAAGTCTGGAAACTTGAGTGATGTAGCTGCTTTTAGTTTTTATCCAAGTAAAAATTTAGGCGCTTTAGGAGATGGAGGAGCAGTAACTACCAACGATTCTGTTTTAGCAGAAACTATTAAAAAGCTGCATAATTATGGTGCAGAAAAAAAATACGAATACGCGTTAACTGGATTTAATAATCGGTTGGATGAGATTCAGGCCATGTTTTTGAATATTAAATTAAAGCAGTTGGATTCAGATAATTTAAATCGTCAAGAAGTAGCCAAGCGTTATTTGGCGGAAATATTATCAGAAAAAGTGCAGTTACCGTTCTATAACGGTTCCAAAAATCATGTGTTCCATCTGTTTGTTGTTAGAGTGGAAAACAGAGATAAATTTGTGTCCTACTTGAAAAAGCATGATATTGAAACTTTAATTCATTATCCAATTCCCCCTCATCAGCAAAAAGCATTAAATAATTTTAACCAATTAAGTTTACCAATTACTGAAGCTATTCATAATACGGTTGTTAGTTTGCCAATGAGTCCAGTTATGTCGAACGACGAGGTAAGCCATATTATAAATACGATAAATTCATATTAGTTGAAACGGTTTTTAAACTATATAAATAATAACGTTTTAATTAAAGTCGCTTCTTTAAACTCGGTGTCTTTAATTACTAAAATAGTTGGAGGCCTTTTAACGTCTAATGCTATCGCTCATTTTATTGGTGCAGAAGGGATGGCGCTCATTGGAAATTTAAGAAACTTTTTATATTCCATACAATCAATAGCTTCTTTAGGCTTGTACAATGGGATTGTTAAATACGTAGCCGAGTTTAAAAACAATACACTAGAATTAAGTAAAACCCTATCGTCAGTCTTTTATTTAGGTTTTATTTCAACTGTTGTAGTTTCTTTTTTGTGTTATTTCAATGCAGATGCTATCAATAATGTTATTTTCCCCGAGTACAACGATTATGCCTACGTAATTAGGATTCTGGCGATTGCTTTGCCTTTTTACACCTTGAATTTATTTACCTTCTCGATATTGAATGGGTTTTCAAAGTTTAAAATTTTGATAATCATTAATATCATTGGTCAAATTCTAGGGGTTGCAGTAACCTTAATTTTAATTTATAATAACAGGATAGATGGAGCCTTGATTTCGGTAGTGCTTTCAGAATCCTTAATTTTTCTAATCACTTTGGTTGGAGTTATCAATCAGCGTAGCTTAATGCCTTTAGTAAAGGTTAGTCGCGTTAGATTTTCGACCATCAAAAAACTCAGCTCATTTTCTGTCATGGCTTTATTTTCTGCAATAGTTTTACCTATGGTTGCTATTGCTATTAGGTCATATATTATAGATAATGTGGGCTTCAAAGAAGCAGGTTTTTGGGAAGCGATGAACCGGATATCTAATTATTACTTGATGTTTGTAAGTTCCTTATTGACACTTTATATTCTACCTCGATTGTCCGAAATTGATAACGCTAAAGAATTTAGGAATGAGGTTTTTAATTTTTATAAAACCATCATCCCAATTTTTGGAATTGGTTTGGTGGCTATCTATTTTTTAAGAACGTATATAATTACCATAGTTTTTTCTAGTGAATTTAAGCCAGTAGAAGACTTGTTTTTATGGCAACTTTTAGGCGATTTTGTAAAGGTTTTATCCATAGTAATTGCTTATCAGTTTCTAGCTAAAAAAATGTTTTGGCATTACATGATTACGGAAGCTTTTTCGATTATAACCTTATACCTTTCTAGTATTTTATTTATTGATATGTACGGTGTGAAAGGGGCGAATATTGCACATTTTGTAACTTATGTCCTATATTATGGGGTGATACTTTTGATTTTTAGCTCTTCGCTTTTTGGTATCATTCCAGAGAAAAACGACTTGGAATCTTAGGTTTTAGAATGGCTTTTCCAAACATTTAAATAGGTTTTAGCTACGTTGATGTAGTTGTGTTCTTTCTCGATGAAATCCCTTGCATTTTTTGAAATTTCTAAAATATTTTCAGGATTTTCAATCAGCCATTCCATCTGATTTACCAGGTTAGAAACATTTGGTAAAGCATTTATGGCTATGGTGTTTTCACTTAGTTTGTAGTAATCTAACCACTCCTTTTCAGCACCGGTAAAAACAACTTTTCCTTGAGCCATGGCTTCTAAAGCATTATAGCCTTGGTCGTAAGCTAAAACTTGATCTAGGATAATATGGGCGCGATTGTACTTTTCAATATAAATATTATACGGCAGGTCTTCTGTTCTAATAACTTCAACTTTATTAGGATATTTTTCAGCTATAATTTTTAAAGCCGCATCAAAATAATCTCCTCCTTTTTTAATGTAGTTTTTTGAGTTAACCCCATGGAAAATCACGATTTTATCTAAAATATTTAAAGGTGTAAATACAAGTTTTTTGGTGTTTATTGGATTGGGAATTAGGCCTAAATATTGGTTGTGGTTTTTTAGGGGAATATGATAATCTAAATCCGAAGCAATTACTCCCTTGATGTTTTTGTAAATATAATGATGAAGTTTTTGATAAGGCTTGGACAGATATTTTAACACAGGCCAGAAGTCTTTTTTTGCAAGTTTGCCTTCAAAATAAGGGTCTAAAATAGAGTATTTAAATTTTTTCTGGTACGCATATTCTACACTCGGAACGTCTGCACCACAGGATAAAAGAAAAACATGCTGGTTGTTTTTGAAAATAAACTCTAACAGCTTTTTTTCGACACTTGGTATGGTGTAAAAACTATTTTCGTTAATTAATTGAACCACATCAAACCCCTTTAAATTATGTTCATGTTTCTTGAACTGCTTGTGAATATTACATGAGGTTAAATCGGTATTAGTCAATTTGTAGATGACTTTTTTTAGAATTGATAAGGTTCCCGTTCTATATTTTTCTTTTAAATAAATGTCAACTGGAAACTTTTTAAAACCATCGCCAGTTCCAATAATAACCACTTCATGTCCCAATGCTTGCAGTCCTTCTTTTAAAGAGTTATGCAACCTGCTATATTCACCAAGAAGTAAGATTTTCATTTTAATAGTTTAGATATTTGAAAAGTTAGTTTGATTAAGCAATTTAAAAGGCTTTATTTAGACTAACCGCTATTTCATTTATTATATTTGATTTTTTAATTCTCATCTGTGCAAAGTAACAATAAAAAGATTTGTTTGGTTGTATCTTCCTTAGGAAAAGGAGGTGCACAACATGCTGCTGCCTTGCAATCTCAGATGCTTTCTAAGTTAGGATATGAAGTTCATATTGTAACTGTTTTTCCAGAAGTGTTTTATCCCTTTAAAGGAACTTTGTATAATTTGGGTCTGTTTAAGAAGGAAAAGAATACTGTTTGGAACAGACTAGCCAGGCTTTTAAAGTTTAAACGTTACTTAAAGGCGCACCATTTTGATGTTATCATCGATCATCGTTCGCGGGTACAAGCTTATCGCGAATTTATTATAACTAAATTCATTTATAACGTTCCTACTATTTACGTCATTCATTCCTTTGAAAAATCGATAATGTTTACCAAGTATCCTTTTTTAAACAAGTTCTTATATAAAAATGAAATACTGGTAGGAGTTTCAAAAGCCATTACCGACTTTTATAAAAAGGAATATCAGCTCCATAAGATTCAAACTATCTATAATGCTTTTTCATTTGATGCTATTCAAAAACAATCCGAAGCACCAGTAAACGACAAGCTTTTAAATGATGCTTATATACTATTTTATGGGCGCTTAGACAACAGTTCGAAAAATTTAGAGCTTCTTTTACAGGCTTACAAAGCTTCTAAACTAGTTTCAAAAAACATAAAGTTATTAATTTTAGGTAATGGACCTGATAAAAACCAACTTGCTCAATATGCCACAGATTTGGATTTAGACTCTCATGTTATTTTTAAACCTCAAGTAAAAAACCCGTTTCCTTTTGTAAAGAACGCTTTGTTTACGGTGCTTACAAGTAGGTATGAAGGATTTCCACTTGTTTTGCCTGAGGCACTTTGTTTAGGTACACCCGTTATTTCTGTAGATTGTCAATCGGGGCCCAATGAAATTATAAAACATGGCTTTAATGGTTTGTTGGTTGAGAATTTTCATGTGAATGCATTCGCAGAAGCCATGAATAGTTTTATATTTGATGACACTTTATATCGTTTTTGTAAACAAAATGCTCGTAAAAGTGTCTTACCTTTCTCTATAGAGCATATTGCTTTAGAATGGGATGGGTTATTAAAAAAAATACCATGATTAGCAACATATCAGATTTAAAAATAATAGATATTCCAAAAGTTCAAGATCCAAGAGGAAACTTAGCCTTTATAGAAAAAGATGTTATTCCTTTTAAAATTAATCGTGTTTATTATTTATATGATGTACCGAGTTCTGCTCATCGAGGCGGACATGCTCATAAAAAGCTGTATCAAATGTTGGTGGCTTTAAGTGGCAGTTTTGAGGTTCATTTAAAGGACGGTGAAAATGAAATTAAAATCACCCTTAATAAACCAGATAAAGGCTTGCTAATTGTTCCGGGCATTTGGAGGGAAATTGGTAATTTTTCTTCAGGCTCTGTTTGTTTGGTATTAGCTTCTGAAGAATTTGACGAAGCAGATTATATTCGAAATTATGCTGATTTTGTTTTAGTGAAAAGGGGTCAAGCGGATGTTTAAAGCCAACAAACCTTTTTGAAGTTTTACAAACAAGATTAACAAAGGTCTATTTAATTTCATTAAAAACCGTTGCTTGCTGTTCAGGTTTTTTGAATCTAAAGCTTTGAATAAAGATTTAGCTCTTTCGGTATTTCCTACTAACATATATTGGATGGCTATGGAAAACCTATTGATGTCTAGATAGCGTTTTAGTGATGGATTGGTTTTGGCATGTGCTTCATATTTATCTAAGTTTAAATATGCTCTCTTGTTGGTGTTAGTATTGGACAATCTGTTGTCTGCATGTAAATTGTGTATGGCAGTAGCAGCGTTGTAAAAAGCTACCGGGTGCTCTAGGGCAATCCTTATCCATAAATCCGTGTCCTCACCAGCTCCAAGTGTAATATTTTCATCAAACCCATTAAAGTTTTCAAAGATGGTTTTCGGGACCATAACAGCCGAAGTCCATGCGATTGAGTTGTATCTACTAGCTTCAAAATAATCGGGAATAATTCCCATCCAGTTTTTGCTGTCAGGAATTTGGTGGTACTTAATTTTTAATGTTTTATTGTTTTGCTTTTTGCTATAGGCTGTGGCATATAATCCACACTTAGGAAATGTTTGTAAAAGTTTTTTAAGATTGGATAAATGGGTTTTCTCCCATAAATCGTCCGCATCCAAAAACACCAAGTATTCAGAGTTTGCCTGTTTACATCCAAAATTACGAGCGGCCGAGACTCCCATATTTTTTATGGTAAAAACCTTAATTCTACTATCTTGAATTGTGTTTACTTTTTCTAAACTATGGTCTGTAGACCCATCGTTTATAACAATGATTTCAAAATTCTTAAAATCTTGGTTTAAAGCACTGTAAATGGTGTCAGTAATAAAGTTTTCTTTATTAAATAAAGGGATGATTATAGAGAAAAATGCTGTCATACTATTGATGTATCCTGCAAAAATAACCTAATCTATATAAGTCGAATATAAATAAACTAGGGTTTTCTCCAGAAAGTTTCTTTTTTATTACGGCATCGAAATATCCTAAAAATTTACCAAATAGGTATTGTAAATAAAATAGTTTAAGGAAATTATATGCCTTTAATAAACTAATGTCGTTACTTGTTATTTCTTTGGTTTTGCATAGATAAGATAATGTTTTCATGGCATTTTCTGTTTTTTTTAAAAAGGCCGTATTTTCATCTATTCCAAGGTGGATTACTTCATTGTTTATGTGTTTTACATGAATTTTGTGTTTTTTAAGTAATGCTCCAAACAAATAATCCATTCCATAGTTGTTTTCAGTGTTTTGTTGTGTAAGCTCTATGAAAATGGGTTTTTTAATTAGAAAATTTGCTGAAATAATTACTTTATATGGGGTTTTGTTTCTAATATTTGCATCCACTTCTTCACGTTGCTTGCCAAAGGTATACCGTAAGGATTTGTTTTTAGCGTGAGTAGATTGCTGATATGAAAACCCTCCAAAAATAGCTTCAGATAAAGGCGTTATTTTATTCAGATAATTAGTTAAAAAGAACCTTGATTTTGGCCAAGTATCAGCATCTAAAAACAGTAGCCAGTTATATTTTGCTTCTGTAGCTAGGAATTGTCTACTAGCAGATCTACCCATGTTTTTATAGGCTTCAATAAACTTACAGTTTGTAAGCATATTGATTTTTTTATTTTCTAAATTTAATTTAGAAAGAGACCCATCGTCTAAACAAATTAGTTCAAATACAAGGTTGGCTTCCACAGCTTGTTTAACAAGTTCTTTGGCTAAGGGGTAGGCGTTGTAATGATATGTTGGGATTAATATAGATAACATGAATGTGGTTCGTAGATCAAATCTAATCAATATTGCTGCAAATTTTATAAAATAAATTCAGTGATATTCATTTTTCATGTAAATAGAAGAAATTGCCAGTCTTTTTTATTGAAATTATAATCAATGCTTCAAAAAGTATATATTTACATTCAATAGTTTTGTCTCTTGCATTCGATTATTACATTTACAACCAAATTCTAACCAGAACACATGCTATTTAATACCATAGATTTTGCCATTTTTATGCCAATAGTCTTTCTGATGTATTGGTTTGTTTTTAAGAAGAACATTCGGAACCAAAATCTATTTTTATTAGTGGTAAGTTATTTTTTCTATGCTTGCTGGGATTGGCGATTTCTAGGACTAATATTTTTAAGTTCTTTAGTTGATTATTTGGTAGGACTTTCCTTAGCTAAAACCCATGAAAATGTAAAAAGGAAGACGCTTTTGATAACGAGTCTTGTTGTTAATTTAGGTGTTCTAGGTTTTTTTAAATATTACAATTTTTTCCTTGAATCTTTTCAGGATGCGTTTTCGCTTTTCGGAAGAAGTTTAGAATCTAGTACTTTAGATATTTTATTGCCTGTGGGAATAAGTTTCTATACTTTTCAAACTTTAAGTTATACCATAGATGTGTATAGAAAAAGATTAGAGGCAACCAATAACATCTTGTCGTTTTTTGCATTTGTTAGTTTTTTCCCACAGTTGGTGGCTGGTCCCATAGAACGAGCTTCTAACTTGTTGCCTCAATTTGAAAGAAAAAGACACTTTGATTATGCTAAAAGTGTTGATGGATTGCGGTTGATTTTACTCGGACTTTTCAAAAAAATGGTTATTGCAGATAATTGTGCCTTAGCTGTCAACGAGATTTTTACAAATTATACGGAATACAATGGTAGTACTTTATTTTTTGGGGCCTTCTTTTTCGCTTTTCAAATTTATGGCGATTTCTCAGGCTACTCCGATATAGCCATTGGTTCAGCTAGATTATTAGGTTTCGACTTGATGCAAAATTTCAATTCGCCTTATCTATCTAGAAATTTAGGTGAATTTTGGAGGCGTTGGCATATATCCTTAAGTACTTGGTTTCGGGACTATGTGTATATTCCTTTAGGTGGAAATCAGGTGTCCAAAGCTAAATGGGTTAGAAATATATTTATTGTTTTTCTATTAAGCGGTTTTTGGCATGGCGCCAACTGGACTTTTATCATTTGGGGGCTTATTCATGCTCTGTTTTTTCTACCTCTTATTTTTAAAAACAAACAAGCTAATTTTAAAGGTGTAGCCGACCCTAACAAGTTGCTTCCTAGTTTAAAAACTGTGTTTCAAATTGGTAGCACCTTTTTTATTGTGCTGATGGCTTGGGTGTTCTTTAGGGCAGAAAACCTGTCTCATGCTTTCATGTATTTTGAAGGAATGTTTTCAAAGTCCTTATTTTCATTTCCTACGGTTTCAAGAGGTTTGGTGTTGTTTTTATTGGTTTATATGATTATTGAATGGCTACAACGATCTAAAAAACATGTTTTGGAGATAGATTTTATCCCGTTTAAAGCGTTCAGAATAGCAGTTTATTATTTCGTTGTGTTTGTAATATTTTATTATGCAGGCGATACGCAACCGTTTATATATTTTCAATTTTAATGAAAAAACTACTTACACATATTACTCTCTTTTTAATTCCAATTCTTTTGATTTGGATTTTAGCAGAAGTGTTTTATCGAACGGTTCCGAATACCTATAGCTATAAACACGAACAAATTTCACATCATAACGATGAGGTTGAAGTACTTGTTTTAGGTGATTCGCATACTTTTTATGGGATTAATCCGGAATGGTTGACCCTCAAGACTTTTAATTTGTCTAATGTCAGCCAGACTATTTATTTCGATAAGTTATTGTTTGAAAAACACATCACTCATTTATCAGATTTAAAATACTTGATCTTGTCGGTGGAGTATACTACTTTAAGTCAGGAGGACAATACGCAAGAGGATATTTGGCGAAAATACTTCTATAGTGCTCAAATGGAGTTGGAGGTGCCTATAATAAAATGGTATAGTCCCCAAAGGTATAGTTTGGCATTGACTAGGAAGTTTGATAAAACCTGGAAAAGCTTTCAAGACTATATCAGGGATGGGAATTTAATTGGTTGCGATTCTAGAGGGTGGGGAAACACTTATCTTTCTACAATGGATTCTGCTGAAATGCAACGCATATCGCATTTTACAGCACAGAAACACGAGGATGGCTCTATGGACTTTGGTTTAAATAGTGAAAGAATTCAAGAGATTATTGAATTGTGTAAAGCAAGGGATATTGAGGTGTTATTAGTGAATATGCCTGTTTTTACAGGATATTTAAATAGATTAAATTCTGAAAAGTTAGAAAAGATTGATGCGGCTTGTGAAGCATTTGAAAGAGAAAATCCTAATGTAACACGAGTAAATCTTTTAAGGGATTCTCGATTTGAAATCACGGACTTTCAAGATCCAGATCATTTAAATGTTCATGGAGCTAAAAAATGCTCTTTATTGATTAACGACTATTTAAAATAAAAATTAAGAACTTGTTCTACTACGTTGAACCACTTCAAACACTTTGTTTTCATCACATTTAAGGGTTTTACTAGGGTATTTTAGCAACAAAGCATAGTCGTGTGTTGCCATTAAGATTGTATTGCCGTTTTTATTAATTTCTTGCAAAACCTCCATAACCTCAATACTTGTTTGTGGATCTAGGTTTCCTGTAGGCTCATCGGCTAAAATTAACTCAGGATCGTTTAGTAGTGCCCTTGCAATAGCTACACGTTGTTGTTCTCCTCCAGAAAGTTCGTGAGGATATTTAAACCCTTTAGTCCTCATATCTACTTTTTTCAAAACTTCTTCAACTCGAGTATTCATATCAGATTTGTTTTTCCAGCCCGTAGCTTTTAAAACAAATAAAAGATTGTCGTTTATAGTTCTATCTGTAAGTAATTTGAAATCCTGAAAAACAACTCCTAATTTTCGTCTTAAAAACGGAATATCTTTTTCTTTAAGTGTTTTTAGGTTGAAATCAACAATGCTTCCTTCACCTTTGGTTAAAGGCAAATCGGCATAAAGTGTTTTCATGAAACTACTTTTTCCAGTTCCGGTTTTTCCTATTAAATAAACAAATTCACCTTTGTTAATTTCAATATTAATATCGGAAAGCACCAGGCTGTCCCCTTGAAAAATAGAAGCATCTTTAAGATAAAGTACGTTTTGCATAGTTGTTTTTTAGGGTCATTATATTTACCATCACAAAGTAAACAATTAAAGGGAAATAGGGAAAGGAAAATCTAGAATTTGAACCGTAAGCCACTAAAGCTTGAGCTAAAGCGCCAGATAATATAATAGCAACGATTAAAAGGTCTAAATCGAAATCTTGACATTTAGATTTAAAAAACTGAAATAGCTTTTTTATTGAAAAAATCAAGAATAAAATATTTAAAAGTAGCACTAAATAGCTTTGTACATAATTCCATAACCCTATGAGTGCTTTCTTTACATAGATGTTTTCAAATTTGTCTACATTCCATAACAGTGAGGTGGTAAACCAAAAATCTTTAAAGGAGATAAGCACTTGTTTGGCATATAAGTCTGGATTGTTTTTAATTAAATCTTTGGCTATCCTTCCAAATTCAAGAATTAATTCACGCCTTGTTAAGTCCGTTGTTTCAATTAGTTCATCGTATGCGTACCAAGCGGTCATTGGATATTTGTAATACGGTAAATTATGTTCAATATAGTCTCTGTGTTTTACAAAAACATCACGAATCAATTTATCTTCATCGGGCGCCTTTTCAAAAAAGGAAGTTGCCATTTGTGCATAGTTTATTCCAATGTAATACGAGCTAGTAAATTGTCCTATATTTTTTTCATTTAAAGAAGACCAAGCATAAAAGGTAAGTAAAGGTAATAGGCTTAATGTTATAGCTTTTGGAAGGGCCTTTTTTATCCCGAAGTTTATATTTTTCACTAAATAAAAAAGTGAAAATCCAATGGGAATATAAATAAACATAGGTCTTATTAGATACAAGTAACTTAAGATTATCGATAGAATTAGATAATGCTTTAAGGATGTAGAAGGGTTTAAAACATTAAATTTTTGAATATACCAAAAGGAGACTAAAAGGAAGAATAAAGTAAGTGATTCCGTTAGCACAGCAAACTCATAAAATACAAAATGCAAAAACGAGGTTGTAATAAAGCTTGTCCAAAAAGCTATTTGTGTGTTTTGGGTTTTAGTTTTAGTGAAATCGAAAATAAGATATAAGCTTAAAATTCCGAGTAGGATTTGTATAAGTACCGCAGCGTATATGTTTCCTCCAACTAAGGCTATTAATAGTGGTAGGCCTGGAGTGCGTTCTCCAGTATAATTTTCTAAGCTAAAATTTAACAGATAGTTTGCTAAATTGGTGTAGTCTTCAGTATCAGGAAAAATAGTTACATCGTGGTAAAACACAAATACTAGCATCCTAAGTATAAGAGCATAGGAAAGCAAAATAGCCAAAGGGTAGCTATTGATATAAGTGCTTATTTTTTTTAACATTCTATTTGCGATACTCAAAATATATATTCAATAAATCTATTGGAACCTTTAGCAAATCAAAAAAGGTAATTTTTGAACTTCCTTTGTCGTGCCATTTTTTTAAAGGTATTTCAAGAATGGCTTCCTTACAAAAGTCGGTTCCTTTTAACTTGTTAGTTCTTAGTAAAAGTTCAACGTCAAAGAGCCATTTGCTAACAAATGGTTCTTTGAAAATATCTTTAGCTAGCTTGGTTTCAATTACTTTTGCGCCACATTGCGTGTCGTAAATAGGCATTTTTAATATAAAGGTATGTACGACTGTGGCTAAAAATCTTCCTGAAATATGTCTTATCTGACTTCTTTCTATGGATGAATTCAGTTTTTTAATACGCGATCCAACTATAAATTTAGCTGTGTTAGAGGTAAAACCAGTTAAGCGTAATATTTCCTGTAAAGAGGTTGATAAATCCGCATCTAAATAAGCAAGATAGTCGTATTTTTTATTGTCTAATCGCAAAACAGCATGTCTGATAGCTTCTGCTTTTCCAAGGTTTTTTTCCAAGTTAAATACAGAAACGTTTGGAAAGCTTGTTTGTAGACTATTTAATAGAGAGATGGTGTTGTCGGAGCTACCATCGTTTACAAAACACAGGTCTATTTCTTGATGTGATTTTAAAAAAGTATTAAAATCTTCAGTTTGAAATCTAAACTCTTCATTATAACAAGGAATAATTACACAGGTTTTTTGCATACAATAAATTCTACCTTTATTTAGGTTTGTAAAAGTAATTAGTTACGTTTTAATAGTATTAAATAATTTTTCAATTTATGAAATTTGAACCAAACTTAAAAAGGAACGAATTTTGATGCTAAAGTACAATAATTAGAAGTCTGTTTATAATTATAACATAATTCTAACGTTATAAAATGAAGATTGAATTATCTTTGGTTTTAATTGAAAAATCGCATCTATGAGTATCCATAAAATTTTAATTTTATTTATTGCTTTCAGCATTAACTTAAATGTTTTTAGTCAGGAATCTGCTATTTATACCAATCATTTGGCAGACTATCAAAAAGCCTTGGCTTTGTACGACAACCAGCAATATGCTGCTGCTCAATCTTTATTTACTAAAATACAGAAAACGGCCGAAACCGAAGTATTACAGTCAGATTGTGCTTTCTATATAGCCAACTGTGCTGTGCGATTAAATCAGCTTAATGCCGATCAGTTAATGGAGAATTTTGTTAATGATTATCCAACGAGTACAAAGCGGAATTCTGCCTATGTAGATGTAGCAGAATATTATTTCAATAACGGGAAATTTGCTTACGCTAAAAAATGGTACGATAAGGTAGATGAAAACTCCTTAGCTAGAAATGAACGTGAGAAATTCAATTTTAATAACGGATATGTAGCTTTTACCACCAAAAATTTTAAAGATGCTAGAAAATACCTAACTCGAGTTGAAAATTCTCAAAAATACGGATCGCAAGCCAAATATTATATTGGCTTTATGGCGTATGAAAGTGATGATTACAAGCAAGCGAACCAGTACTTTGATCAGGTTAGCGACAATGAAAAGTACAAGGAGAAACTATCTTATTATCAAGCCGATTTAAATTTTAAACTTGGCAAATTTGAAGAAGCTATCAAATTAGCAAAAGAACAATTACCTACAAGTGAGAGAAGTGAGGTGTCCGAGCTTAATAAAATTATAGGTGAAAGTTATTTCAATCTTGGAAAATATGCCGAAGCCATTCCTTATTTAACCGAATACAGAGGGAAACAAGGAAAATGGAACAACACAGATTATTACCAATTGGGTTATGCGCATTACAAGGAAGGTCATTACGATAGTGCCATTTCAGAATTCAATAAAATAGTTGGAGGAAATAATGCTGTGGCACAAAATGCCTATTATCACTTAGGGGAAAGCTATGTGGAATCTGGCAAAAAACAAGAAGCATTAAACGCTTTTAGAAATGCCTCTCAAATGGATTTCGACTTAAAAATTCAAGAAGATGCGTGGTTAAATTATGCCAAAATCAGTTACGAAATAGGTAATCCATACCAGTCGGCGCCACAAGTATTGACTAGTTATTTAGCCAAATATCCAAACTCGGCCTATAAAGAAGAAATAGAAACGCTTTTAATAGACTCTTATATTACTTCTAAAAACTATCAGGAAGCTTTAAAATTATTAAAAGGAAAAAATAGTTTCGAAAATAAAGTTGCTTATCAGAAAGTGGCTTTTTATCGAGGATTGGAGCTATATAACGAGGCAAAGTATCAAGAAGCTTTAGAGATGTTTTCTGGGTCTTTAAAGGAACCTAGAGATGCTAAATTTACAACTAGAGCTACTTTTTGGAATGCAGAAACAAATTATGTTTTAGCAAATTATGGCGAAGCTTTAATTGGTTTTAAGCAATTTCAACAACAAGCAAATGCTTCTAGTACTCCAGAAAATAAGAATATCACCTATAACTTGGCTTACACATATTTTAAACAAAAAAATTATCCACAGGCCATTTCCAATTACAAACAGTTTATCTCAAGTCAGCAAACTGATGACATTCGGTTAAATGATGCCTATTTACGTCTTGGAGATGCACATTTTGTGTCTAGTCAATATGCGGAAGCTATTCAAGCTTATGATGCAGCTATAAAAATAAATAAAGTTGATTCAGATTACGCATTTTTTCAGAAGTCCATAAGTTATGGTTACGAAGGAAAAGCATCAAAAAAGATAGAAGAATTAGAAAACTTCCTTCAAAAATATCCAAAATCTACCCTGAGTGATGACGCCATGTTCGAGTTAGGAAATTCATACGTTAAGGCCAATGATGATGTGAAGGCTTTAAAAATGTATTCTAAACTTCAGGAAGATTACAGAATGAGTACGTTTGTACCAAGATCTATGTTGCGTCAAGGTTTGATTCATTATAATAAAAGCAACAATGAACAAGCGTTGAATTCCTTTAAAACAGTTGCAAAGAATTATCCAGGAACACCTGAAGCCAATCAAGCTGTGGCTACAGCACGATTAATTTATATCGATTTAGGTCGTGTAAACGATTACGCTACTTGGGTAAGGACTTTAGATTATGTAGAAGTTACCGATGCTGATTTAGATAACACGACTTATGAGTCTGCTGAAAAGAAATATATAGACAACAAAACGGATGATGCTATTAAACAATTTAATAGCTATTTAAGTCAGTTTCCTAAAGGATTACATAGTTTAAAAGCTCATTTTTATCTTGCGCAATTGTATGATAAAAAGGGGCTTAAAGAAAATGCGGCTCCACATTATCAACACGTGGCAAATGCAACTCCTAGTGAATTTACAGAGGAGTCTTTAACTAAGGTTTCGCAAATTTATTTGGAAAAGAAAGATTGGATTCAGGCTGTTCCTGTGCTAAATCGTTTGGAGCAAGAAGCTAGTTTTCCTCAGAATGTCATTTTCGCACAATCAAATTTAATGAAAGCCAATTATCAGCTAAATAAATATGCTGAAGCGGTGGCTTATGCTGAAAAAGTTCTTGGTCAAAGTGTCATCGATTCAAAAATTAAAAGTGATGCACATTTAATTATTGCACGCTCTGCTATAAAAACCAAAAACGAAGATCGCGCAAAAACAGCGTATGCCGAAGTAGAAAAAACTGCCACGGGTGAAGCGGCTGCCGAAGCCTTGTATTACAATGCTTATTTTAAAAATAAAGCAGGTAATTATGAAGCATCTAATGAAATGGTTCAACGTTTAGCTAAAAATTATTCTAGTTATAAGTACTTTAGTGCAAAGGGACTGGTGCTTATGGCCAAAAACTTCTATCAATTAGATGATGCATTTCAAGCCACTTATATTTTAGAAAGTGTTATAGAAAACTTTAAAGAGTTTAGCGAAGTGGTCACTCAAGCCCAAGAAGAATTAAGTAAAATTAAAACAGAACAAGCTAAAACTAACGCCTCCATTTTACCAGAGGAGGACAAAGATTAATTTAGTTCTCAGTCTCAGTTTTTTGTATAAATCAACAATCGTCAATAAAACACAATCTATGCGAAAGCACATTCATAAAATTATCCTTTTACTTATAAGTTTACATGTTGGCTCACTTTGGGCTCAAGAAAGAGGAAACGATACTATTAAAACCGATGTTATTCAGGTAATAAAACCATATACACCAACTATTTCAGATGCGTTTAAAGTGAAAGAAACCCCCATTTTAGACGACGATGAAACCACAGCTAAAAAGGACATAGAGTATAATATTTTCTCCTTTCCAGTAGCCTCAACCTTTACTCCTGCAAAAGGAAAGGCAGCTGTTTTAGATAAAGTAAAACCAGCAAAGTTTTATGATAATTATGCCTCCCTAGGTTTTGGAAGTTATACTTCCATTTTAGGAGAAGCTTATTTAAATCATGAGTTAAGCAAAACTGATAATATTGGAGGTTACTTAAGTCATCATTCCTCACAGGGAGGTATTGATAATGCTTTGTTGGACGATTATTTTTACGATACTAATTTAAATGTTAATTTCTCAAGAAAACAAAGAGATTTAAGTTGGAATGTAGAAGGTGGATTCAAGCATCAAGTATTTAATTGGTATGGTTTGCCACAACCTTATTACGATATTACTTCGCCTGAAACGGAATTAGGTGTTAGTCATACTTTTTATGGTGGGAATTTAGGAGGCGACCTAGCTTTTAATGATTCATACTTTAAAAAGGCCCATGTCATGTTCAGACATTTTGGAGACAATTATGGTTCAGGAGAAAATAGATTCTCAGCCGATTTTTTAGCAAATATTCCTATTGCAGATATAGAAATTTCTACCAAAGTGATGTTTGATTTTCTAGGAGGTTCTTTTGATAGAGCGTACGATTTAGATGTAGAAAATAAATATGGGAACTTCAATATTGGTTTGGCTCCAACCTATAGATATACTCAGGACGATTTAACCTTAGATTTAGGTGTTTCCTTGTTTTATTTAAACGACACACAAGCGAGTGAAAATAAGTTCTATATCTATCCAAACATTGCAGCGTCTTATCGTTTAGTTGATGAGGTTTTAATAGCTTATGGGGGAATTAAAGGAGGCTTGATCCAGAATACTTACGAGAACTTTGTTGAGGAAAATAAGTTTGTTTCGCCTACTTTAAATATGAGTCCGACAGATCAGCAATATCATGGATATGTTGGTTTAAAAGGTAAAGTGTCTAATAGTGTAAGTTATGATATTAATGGAGCTTATTACTCTGAAAATAACAAAGCGCTTTTTAAACACAACGAAATTGTTACAACAACTCCAGAAAAAAGCTATCAATATGGAAATTCATTTGCAGTAGCTTATGATAAGGTATCAACCTTTAATATAGGAGGGGAATTAAGTGTAGATGTTAATAGAAATTTCAAGTTAGGAGTAAAAGCAGATTTCTTCGCATACAATACAAGTGATGAAGGTGAAGCGTGGAATTTACCTAGTATCACAGGATCCTTATTTATGGATTATCAAATAGATTCACATTGGTTTGCAGGAGCAAGCTTGTTCTATGTGGGTGAACGTAAAGACCAGGGGTATGAAACCACAGATATTTTATCATTTACCACGATGACTCTAGATGGATATTTCGATGCCAATGCTCATGTTGGATATCGTATAAACGATAAACTTTCAGTATTTGCTAGAGCCAATAATATTGCGAATCAAAATTACCAGCGATGGTTAGATTACCCAGTGCAAAGCATTCAAGTTATTGCAGGAGCAACTTATAAGTTTGATTTTTAAAGGAGGCATGTCATTGCGAGCCTGCCTGTCGGCAGACAGGGATATAACGACGTGTCAAACCGTAAGGTTCAGCGTAGATAATCTTTAACAAAAGCGTTCAAACCAGAACGCTTTTGTTGTTTTAAGTCCACTAAAGAAAACTGTAAAGATCATTCAAATCAATACTAATTTATAATTAAGGGTGTTTTCTCAAGTCCTCGAGAAGACCATAGAGTTGTTTTGTAACAATTAATTTATATTTGTAAAAATAAAATCCAAACACATCATTCATAAAATTGACAAATTCCTATTTACCAACCGTCAATCACAACCAATACTTATGAAAAAACTCTTACTAATTTTCGTTTTCATCTTCATCCTATCTTGTCAGAAAGAAAAGCAACAAGTTGATACTATTGTTATCAATGCCCAGGTATATACGGTAAATACAAACTTCGATAAAGCTGAAGCTTTTGCTATAAAAGATGGTAAGTTTTTCCAAATAGGAAGCTCAAAAGAGATACAAAACAAATTTAAAGCGGATACGATTATTGATGCCCAAGGAAAGCCTGTGTTTCCGGGGTTTATAGATGCACATTGTCATTTTTATGGTTTAGGAACGAATCTCCAAAAAGTAGATTTAAGAGGCACGACTAGTTTTGAAGAGGTAATGAAGCGGGTGTTGGATTATCAAAATGAAAAGCAAACCAATTTTATTATTGGTCGTGGATGGGATCAAAACAATTGGGAGGATAAGACCTTTCCAAATAAAAGATTGTTAGATGCATTATTTCCAAATACACCCGTAGCTTTAACCCGAATTGATGGTCATGCTTTGTTGTGTAATCAAGCCGCTTTGGATTTAGCCGGAATTACTAAGGACATGAAAGTAGAAGGAGGAGAAGTCGTACTTAAAGATGGGGAGTTAACCGGTGTTTTAATCGATAATCCGATGAAGTTAGTTTATGATGTTTTCCCTCAACCAGACAAAAACTTTCAAATAGGCGCTTTATTAGATGCTCAAAAAATATGTACAGATTTAGGTTTAACAACTGTTTCAGACGCGGGATTAAATAGAGATGTGATCGAGTTAATAGATAGTTTACAACAATCAGGTGATTTGCACATGCGCGTGTATGCCATGATTGATAACTCTGAGGAAAACCTAAATTACTATTTAACAAAAGGTAAAATTAAAACCGATAGGTTGAATGTGCAATCGGTTAAAGTATATGCCGATGGTGCTTTAGGCTCACGTGGAGCTGCTTTAAAAGCTCCTTATTCTGATAAAGAAAACCATTTTGGCGCTATGGTGATTGGATTAGATGATTTTAAGAATTTAGCTGCAAGACTTGAAGCGTCTAATTTTCAAATGAATACTCACGCCATTGGCGATTCTGCCAACAGAGTCGTTTTAAGTACCTATGAAAAAGCTTTAAAAGGAAATAAAGATAGACGTTGGAGAGTGGAACATGCTCAAATAATTACGGGCGAAGATTTTGAGGTTTTTAAAAATGAAAACATCATTCCATCTGTGCAGCCAACTCACGCTACTAGCGATATGTATTGGGCCGAGGATAGATTAGGGGCTGAGCGTATAAAAGGAGCTTATGCTTTTAAATCGCTTTTAAATGCCAGTGGAAATGTGGCTCTTGGAACTGATTTTCCTATAGAACATGTTAGTCCGTTTTTAACTTTTTATTCAGCAGTATCTAGGCAAGATGTTTCAGGTTACCCAGAGAAAGGCTTTCAAATAGAAGAAGCTTTAACTCGAGAAGAAACTTTAAAAGGAATGACTATTTGGGCTGCTTATGCCAATTTTGAAGAAAATGAAAAAGGGAGTATTGAGGTTGGAAAATTTGCCGATTTCATTATTCTAGATCAGGACTTAATGACTACAGATTTGAAAAACATTCCAAGCACAAAAGTTCTACATACTTTTATTGATGGGAAAAGACAATAACTTGTAGTAAGACCTTGATTTGAGTCCTTTTAATTTTAAGAAGGTAATTTTAGCCATTATGCTGTTCTTGAAGCATCCTCGTAGATGAATGGTAGAATAATGCTAGACTGGCTTCCAAGTTAAATGGGTGCTAATACAATCTGGCTAAATAATCAAAATGCTCGCCATCCATTACTTTTTCACAGGATAAGCCAACACTCTCGCACGCAAATTTCAAGTTGTCAAAATCTAGGTAGAGCCACTTCATCGGATTTTCATCTTCATTTTTATAGCTTAGAAAATAATCCAATTCGCCATAATAATTCGCATTGGTATCAACCCAAAGTCCGCCATCTTCATCTTCGTACATATATTTTATGTCAGAAGAATCTATAAGGATTTGTGCGTTTGGATTTAAAAGTGATTTTAAGTGTTTTAAATATGTAGCAACCTGAGACAATTCTTGAAAGATGCCTGTGCCATTCATAAGCAGTAAAACCGTATCGAAAGTTTCGGTTTCATTTAAAAGCTCCTTTAATTCAGCTTTTAAAACACCACGTTTTTTGGCAACTTCAATTGCTCCTTTGGAAAGATCGATAGCTTTCACATCCAAACCTTTTTCTTGTAAGTACAAACTATGACTTCCGGAACCACAGCCAACATCCAAGACTTTTCCTTTAGAAAGTTGCAAGGCTTTTTGTTCTAATTTAGGCATGTCGTTAAAATCTCTGAAAAGGTAGGGAAGCGGGAGCTCATCTTCGTCTGAAATATTAGTAGAAGTGATTATGTCTTCTGTATAATTATCATTTTGATAATCAAGTAGTGCTTTTCCAAACAGGTCTTTTAATTCCAAAGGCTTACAGTTTATTGTTAAGTTGAATTTTTATTGTTTTGTAGGGTTCTGGTTTTTGTACTTTAAATCCAAAATAGAATTTCTTTCAAAACTCTTCAAAGATAAGAATTAAGCGAATTAAACCTTCATTAGTAATTTTAAAAATTATAAGTTAAATCAGACTCTATTTATCCTGTTTTTAGCGCTGAAATTCACAAATTCTAATTGAGAAATCGGATTTGTGATGGATAAATTTTAGAATTCATTCTTTTTAGTATATTTAATCAAAAATTTTATCAGTGGAAACCCTTTATCATTATTTCGAAACTATTCCAAGCTTACATAGAGGGCTGCTTCTTGCCGGAGGTATTACCTTGTTTTGGTTGATGGAAGGTGCTTTGCCTTTGTTTAAGTTTTCGTATAAGAAGTGGAAACACGCTTGGCCAAATCTTTTTTTTACTGCTACCACCATCCTGATCAATTTCGGATTAGCCTTTTTATTATTGTTTTCAGCCGATTGGGTAAAAGCCAATAATTTTGGAATTATTAATTGGTTGCCAAGCATGCCACTGTGGTTATATGCCACTTTAGGGGTTTTATTACTTGATTTTTTTGGAGCTTATTTAGCGCATTACGTCGAGCATAAAGTAAAACCTTTATGGATGATTCATATCGTACACCATACGGATCATTATGTTGATACAACAACTGGAAATAGACATCATCCTTTAGAAAGTATTATTAGGTTTACTTTTACTCTTATGGGAGTTTTTGTAGTAGGTACTCCTATTGCTATTGTGTTTATGTATCAATCACTATCCGTAGTTTTTACTCAATTAACACATGCTAATATTAAAATGCCTAAAAAGGTGGATAAAATGATAAGTTACTTGTTTGTGTCGCCAGACATGCATAAAATTCACCATCATTACGTGTTGCCTTATACGGATTCTAATTATGGGAATATATTTTCTATTTGGGACAGGCTACTTGGAACCTATATGGAATTAGATAGGGAGAAGTTGGTTTATGGTGTAGATGTTTTTCCAGATGAAGTTAGAAATGGCCAAATTAAGGAACTTTTAAAGCAGCCTTTTCAAAATTATCAAAAACCAACCATTCTTCCAGATAAGGACATACTTGAAAATACTCAATAACCGTACGGTTTTGGCGTTTAGTACTGTATGTTTTATATAAATTATAAGGAATATAGTTTGAAATCACTTTTAATAGCTATTTGTTTGGTGGTTTTTACTAGCTCTGTTTTTTCTCAGGCAAGTTTTGCTAAACTTGAAAAAAACAGGAACAACCTAGCAAAAGGATTATATCACGAACTGAATAGAGCAAAGGATACTTTATTATTAAAAAGTAATTTAGAAATTTCACAGGTGTATTCTTTAAATTCAGAGAATGAAAGGGAAATTGATATGTACCTAAATTCTAGAGATATAAAAATCCCGATTTCCAATTTATCTTCAGGAAAACACGTTGTCATTGTAAATCAGAGTCCTAAGAAAATTTTGTTTGTTATACATGTTTTTGGGGCTGGACCTTTAATGGCAATCGATGATTAAATTCTTCATGTTGTAAGAAGTACTTTACTTTAAATCCTTAGGTGTTATTTCGTTTAAATACATAAAAAACAGATGATTAGTGTGTTTTTTAGCGTTTTATCTAATTTAGTACTTGTCTTGTCGAATATGTAATTCCATTTGAATTTTACCATTCTTATTGTTGTATTTTTATGTTGTTCATCGAAGAATTAATTATAGCGAGATAGCATATGTTCAACAAAATTTAGTGATAATGAGAATTTGTAGCTCCAAGGTTTTTATGTTTTTAATAGTGCTGTTTGTACATACGTCCTATAGCCAGGATGTTATTTATTCAGCCATATTTAAAAACGTAAATAAAACAGCTAAAAATTTAAAACACCATCTAAATTATACAGGCGACACGTTATACTTAGAAAGTAAATTTGATTTGAATAAAATTGAAATTATTGGTGATGGTGGTCTTGAAATATATGCCATTAACAATATTACTAAAGCGATTAAAGTTCCTTTAAATGCTTTGCCAACTGGGGATTATACTTTTGCAGTAGTTCAAACGGAAGGTCGTGATGACACATATATTTACACAAAAACCATCATTTTTAAAATTTCTAGATTATTGCCCATAGATAGTGATATCTCTAGAGGAATAAAACCATTAAAAAGCTCAATGAGTTTGGTGTCTAATAATATTCCGATTTTGGATCTAGAGCAAAATAAAATAATTAAGGAGTATCCTGAACTTCAAGTTTTGGCTAGTTCTGAGGATATAAAGTCTATAGATTCAGATCATGAGCTTATTGGTTTACTAACTGATATTGGAACTACTGGATCCTTATCTGCCATAAAAGAAAAAGAGGTCTTAGATGAGAAGCATTTAAGAACCAGAAAAATTGGTAATATCCTAGAACGCAGTAAACCTGTATATTCTAAAGTTTATAACCTAACTGATATTCGTTATGGAAATCATAACATTCAATCTAGAGCTGAGTATCGAAGAAACAATTTACGACCTAATGGTCGACCTTATGATTAACTTCTACTCATAAATTAAATAGTTGGCTCTTAATTTTCTGTAGTTTTCCAAGTCCTTTTGCCAAGTAGATTTAATATCTTTTTCGCTTATCCCGGCTTCAATTTGTTGTTGTAGTTTAGCTGTACCGGCATGTTTGGTGAAGTTTGCGGTATTGAAAACTTTACTTTTATCTGTAGCATGGTTATACGCTTTAATCAACCATTTCAGAGACACTTCATTATTGATGCTTACCGTTTTTAAATCTTCGCCATAACAAAGTACATTTTTATGTTTTGGGTTTTTAGCCCCAAAATTTTCCTTAGGGGTATAACTAAAGGAGAATGAGTTTTTATCTAAAAATGGAGCTCCGTAACGTTGGAACTGAAATTCTGTTCCGCGACCAGCATTTATATCTGTTCCTTCAAAAAGGCCAAGGCTAGGGTATAGTTTTATTGATTGATCGTTTGGTAAATTCGGTGAAGGCCTTATAGGTACGCTATACGGAGTGTTATGGGTGTAATTTTTTACAGGTATCACTGTTATGTTGCATTGTGCATTGTTTTCTAACCATTTTTCACCATTTAACATTTTCGCAAATTCACCAATGGTCAAACCGTGAACCAGGGGAATTGGATGCATACCAAGAAAGCTTTTATGTTCTATTTCAAGAGTTGGCCCATCAATATAATGTCCGTTAGGGTTTGGTCTATCTAAAATAAGAAGAGGAATGTTGGCTTCAGCACATGTCTCCATCATGTAATGAAGCGTAGAAATATAGGTGTAAAATCTTACCCCAACATCTTGTACATCGAAAATCATTATATCGATATCTTTTACAGATTCTAATGAAGGCTTTTTGTTTTTTCCGTAAAGGGAAATAATAGGCAAGCCTGTTTTAGTGTCTTTTCCACTAGCTACTAATTCTCCGGCATCTACAGTTCCTCTAAAACCATGCTCTGGAGAATATACTTTTTTCACATTTACATTTAGTGCTAATAAAGAATCCACTAGGTGAGTATTTTCTGTATGATTTGTGTTTTTAAAAATAACACTGGTTTGATTAGCAACAATACCAACGCGTTTTCCGTTTAGAAGAGGAAGGTAATTTTCGGTTTGATTTGCCCCAACAATTATTGGTTCTATATCCTGTGGAACTTGGGGCTCATTAATTCCGATGTCATTCGGTTTTACTTTTTTTTCTGTTTTGGTACTCGAGAAGTTTCCACAAGAAATGAGTACTAAAACAAATAATAAAAATGTATTTTTGAACTGTATAAATTTTAATTGCATCATTTGAAATTCGAATATTTTATAGCCAAACGCATTATTGATAGTAAAGCGTATAAAAGTAGTGTATCGGCACCAATAATAAAAATTGGTATTGCAGCTATTGCTATTGGAATCATTGTGATGATGATTGCCATTGCTACAGGAATTGGACTTCAACAAAAAATTCGAGAAAAAGTCGTTGCTTTTAATGGGGATATAATAATTTCTAATTTTGATAGTAATAATTCTCAGGAAAGTGGCAATCCTATCTCTATGGATCAGGAGTTTTATCCTGAATTTAAATCGGTTAAAGGAGTCAGCCATATTCAAGCTGTTGCTACTAAATTTGGTATTATTAGAACGGAATCAGACTTTGAAGCTATTATTTTAAAAGGTGTAGGAGCCGATTTTAACTGGAAATATTTTGAAGATTTTTTAGTAGAAGGACGGCTTCCAGATTACTCTAAGGAAAGAAATGAAGAGGTTTTAATTTCTCATTATTTAGCTAACAGATTACGCTTTAACCTAGGAGACAGTTTTACTTCTTTATTTAGAAAAGATGATCCGAATAAGCCACCAAGTATGATTACTTATACTATTGTGGGAGTTTACAGTTCGGGTTTTAAAGATTTTGATGAAACTTATGTGCTTGGAGATTTACGTCACCTTCAACGTTTAAACAAATGGCAAAGTAATGAAACCGGGCATTTTGAGGTTTTTGTAAATGATTATAGTCAACTGAATGAGGTTTTTAATGAAGTTTACCAAAATACGCCCTCCTTATTAAATGTGGTTACTGTAGAGCAGAAATTTGGTTCTATTTTCGAATGGATCAAAATTTTTGTTAAAAACATCTATGCCATAATCGGCGTCATGATTTTGGTGGCAGGCATTAATATGATTACCGCTTTGTTGGTTCTTGTTCTAGAACGTACACAAATGATTGGAATATTAAAAGCCCTGGGTTCTAACAATTGGGCTATTAGAAAGATATTTTTATACAATGCTTCGTATTTAATTACTTTAGGATTGATATGGGGAAATGTGATAGGATTGGGTTTATTGTTTGCGCAAAAATATTTAAAGCTATTTCCTTTAAATCCGGATGTGTACTATGTAACAGAAGCACCAGTTTATATTAGTTTAGGTTATATTCTTGCATTAAATATAGGAACCTTTGTTCTGTGTTTAATTATGTTGTTATTGCCATCTTATATTATAACAAAAATCTCGCCAGTAAAAGCAATTCGGTTCGAGTAAACTTCTTTCAGAAAAAAAATTCAATTGGTAAAACAGCTTGTAATAAGACTCGTAAAAGAGCTTCAAGTTTTTGTATTATCTATTTTAATGAATACTTATGAAATTGTTGCCAATTAATTCTTCGTTAAAACAATTCGTGTATTCGTAGCAAAAACTTACATTTGCAGTTGAAAAAATTTAGTATGGATTACGCAAAGAATATCTTAGAAACCATAGGAAATACACCTTTGGTTAAAATAAATAAATTAACAGAGGATTTACCATGTTTGGTGTTGGCTAAATACGAAACTTTTAATCCTGGGAATTCCGTAAAAGACCGTATGGCATTGACCATGATTGAAGATGCAGAAGCCGATGGACGCTTAAAACCAGGAGGAACAATTATTGAAGGAACTTCAGGAAATACAGGAATGGGCTTAGCTTTAGCTGCCATAGTAAAAGGCTACAAGTGTATTTTTGTTATGGCTGATAAGCAGAGTAAAGAAAAGGTTGATATACTTAAGGCTGTTGGAGCAGAAGTTATTGTTTGTCCAACAGATGTAGAACCATCAGATCCACGTTCATATTACTCTGTTTCGAAACGTTTAGGTGAAGAAATTCCAAACTCTTGGTATGTAAATCAATATGACAACTTAAGTAATTCTAAAGCGCATTACCAAAGTACGGGTCCAGAAATTTGGAAACAAACCGAAGGGAAAATCACGCATTTTGTAGTTGGAGTAGGGACAGGTGGAACTATTTCTGGTGTTGGAAAGTACTTAAAAGAACAAAATCCAAACATTAAAGTATGGGGAATTGACACCTATGGTTCTGTATTTAAAAAATATCATGAAACCGGGATTTTTGATGAAAATGAAATTTACCCATACGTTACCGAAGGAATTGGTGAAGACATTTTACCTAAAAATGTGGATTTCGATATTATTGATGGTTTTACTAAGGTAACCGATAAAGACGCTGCAGTTTACACACAATTATTGGCTAAAAAGGAAGGTATGTTTTTAGGGAACTCTGCCGGAGCAGCTATAAAAGGTTTGTTGCAATTAAAAGAACACTTTACAAAAGACGATGTGGTTGTGGTATTATTTCACGATCATGGAAGTAGATATGTTGGTAAAATGTTTAACGACGAGTGGATGAAGAAAATGGGTTATATAGATTAGTATAACTTAAATTATATTATATAAAAAAACCTGAGCTATTTGCTCAGGTTTTTTTATGTGTATGTTTATGGTAATAGTTATATTATTTATTTAATGGGGCACCAACTGGAACAGCACAGTCGTGTCCTGGTGAACCATGAGGAGGATTTGTTCCTAAGGCATTTTTTACAGGACTTGAAGATCCCTGGTTAATTACAGGTGATGCATTGGTTTTATTATTCAATGGAGCACCAACAGGAATGGCACAGTTGTGTCCTGGCTCGCCGTGAGGTGGGTTCATGCCTGTAGCAGTTTGAGCAGGAGTTGAAGTCGCAGCTGCATTCTCAGAATTACTTTCTGTTGCATTTATTGCTTGTTTTGCAGGTTCTTCTTGTTTTACAGTCTGTTCAGTACTCGTATTTGATTTTTTAGAATCAGATTGATCGCAACTAGAAAATAAAATTAGACTAAAAAATAAAACTCCTAAATAAGTCTTCATAGGTATAAGGTTTTTGTGCCATTATATCCAAATCTTCGTTTAATAATGGCTGATTGTTTAAAGCTGCAAAGATATAACTTTATTAGTCTTTTTCCATATTAACTGATTACTATCGGTTAGTCCTGTCAATCTATGTTATTGAATATATATATTGGTAGTTATTAAAAGGTTTAATTTTTACATTGAATATCAGGAAGATTTATGTGGCTTAAGTGTTTGATTATCTTTTGTTTGTTCTTGTTTTATGTTGTTGTGTTCTCCTTTTGAAAAGATCCAATAAAATTTATTATTTTTAGATTATGCAAGAATCATTTTTACATTATATCTGGCAGTATAAAAAAATGGCGGTTGTAAATTTAACAACTACGCAATTTGAAGCTTTGGATATTGTTTCGGTTGGACAGTATAACACCAATGCCGGACCAGACTTTTTTAATGCTCAACTTAAAATTGGAGAGCAACTTTGGGCTGGAAATGTAGAAGTTCATATTAAATCCAGTGATTGGTTTGTGCACAATCATGAAATTGACCCAGCCTACGATAATGTAATTTTACATGTGGTTTGGGAGCATGATACCGAAATTTTCAGAAAAGATAATTCTATCATCCCAACTTTGGAGTTAAAGCAAGTAGTGAATCAAGGCATTTATAAAAATTATGTCAAACTGATGTCTTCTCAAAACAAATGGATTAATTGTGAATCAGATTTTGGTGAGGTCGATAATTTTGTCTTGGATCATTGGTTAGAACGACTGTATTTTGAACGTCTTGAAAGGAAGTCTAAAACGATAGAAGGTTTACTAATAGATTCTAAAAATAATTGGGAAGCCGTTTTGTTTAAGATGCTTGCCAAAAATTTTGGATTAAAAGTCAATGGTGATGCTTTTTTTAGCTTAGCAAAATCAATTGATTATAATGTGATTAGAAAAATACAAACCGACCAAATGTTGCTTGAAGCTTTGTTTTTTGGTCAGGCAGGATTGTTGGAAGTAGATGCTCAAGATTCTTATTATTTAGAGTTGCGGAAGGCATATCACTTTTTAAAACAAAAGTTTCAGTTGAATCAAGGCCAGGTGTTGCCCATGCAATTTTTCAGATTGAGACCACAAAACTTTCCAACTATTCGGTTGTCGCAATTGGCTTCTCTTTACAGTTCTAGAACCCATCTGTTTTCTCAAATTATTGATATTAATACTAGGAAAGAGTTTTATCAACTCTTCCAAGTAGGAGCTTCTTCCTTTTGGGACTCTCATTATACATTTGGAAAGACATCAAAACCTTCAACTAAAAAAATAGCCAAGCCTTTTATTGATTTACTATTGATAAACACCATCATACCTATCAAATTTACTTATTCTAAATTTCAAGGCAAGGATGTTAATGAAAGTTTGTTGAGCTTAATTCAAGAAATTCCTGCAGAGAAAAATAATATTGTTTCGGCGTTTAATAATTTAAGGAAGCTGTCTCATTCGGCCATGCAATCTCAGGCTTTAGTTCAGCTTAAAACTGAATATTGTAGTAAAAACAAGTGTTTGGAATGCGCCGTAGGTAACGCGTTGATTGTTTATTAAAACCAATTTATAAATATTATGTTTGTTATATTTTACAAGCTTATTTATTAATTATTATAAGTACATTGCCGTATGAATATTTTTTATAAAATCTTACTTTATTTCCAAAAGCATGGATATTACGTTTGTCAGCGCATAGCTGACAGATTGGGGATTAGGGCTAAAGTTGTTAGAACCTCATTTATGTACTTAACCTTTGTAACTCTAGGCTTTGGATTTGCATTGTATCTTTTTATAGCGTTTTGGATGCACATTAAGGACTTGTTGTATACCAAACGCTCATCGGTTTTCGACTTGTAAAACACAAACCATTTGATTCGTTATTGAAGTTAGTTTGTACAGCAGGAAACTATAGATTTAAAATTTTACAATTGTGTTTCAGACCAATTTTAAATTCCATTTGGGCGTGTGTATGGTACGGAAATCAATGGTTTTTGGAGATTAACTATAATATAGACTTAAATTTATTAAATATTTCATAAGCTTTAATTAACATCATATCGAGTTAAATAAAAGTTGAAACTTTAAAAAACCATTTTTTTTTAGCATCTTGCTGTCCATAAAACCAGAAACTAACTAACAATCAATTTTTATGAAGAAATTTCTTCTTTCAATTTTCACATTAATCTTACCAAGTATAATTTTTGCCCAAGACTTTAATGTTGAGGGAATTGTTTCTAACCCTTCCAAAACTATTAATGATGGCGTTGTTACCGTAGAAGTAACAGGAGGCGTAGCGCCTTACACTTATCGATGGAGCAATCAGGCTACTTCTTTAACCTCAAATAGGTCGACAGGATTAACCGAGGGTGTTCCTTATACCGTAGTTGTTACTGATGCTGTAGGTAATTCTAAAACGGCAGTTTTTACGGTTAAAACCGAAGCTATTACTGAGGTTTTTAACGGAGCTATGACGCCTGCTGTTAGTGCCTTAGGTTCTATTTTGTTCTGGGATCCTTTTGCAGCTATTGGAATTTATGATCCTGTAGTTTATGCCGATTCTAAGCGTATAGGAATTCCAAATTGGACGAATGAGGTAGATAATAAATATGAACTTAAAAAATGGTTAAAAGAGGATGGTGTTCATGTTTATAAAGATGAGGCTATTGCTATTATAACTGATAGATCTGGAGGAGAGATAGTCGTTAATTCTCTAGCAAACGGAAAATTAAAACATATAACTAAAGAAGGTGAAGTTATTTATAACTCGGATAACAAAAAGCATGTTATTGAACAAGGTGCGCACTTTTTTGCTGAAATAACCTATGATAAGCCAATAGTTTTAACACACCCTAATGGAGACCCACTTACTAAACCCATTTCGTTTATTGTTATTTGGTTGGTATTAGGAGCGTTGTTTTTTACTATTAGAATGGGCTTTATTAATATTAGAGGATTTAAACATGCCATTGATTTGGCAAGAGGGAAATACGATGATCCTAATGCACCAGGACAAGTAACACACTTCCAAGCATTGGCTACAGCCGTATCAGGAACTGTAGGTCTTGGAAATATAGCAGGTGTGGCCGTGGCCGTTTCATTAGGAGGTGCTGGAGCTACTTTTTGGATGATTGTATGTGGATTGCTAGGGATGTCTACCAAGTTTGTAGAGTGTACTTTAGGAGTGAAATATAGAGACATTCTACCTGATGGACGTGTTTTTGGTGGTCCAATGAATTATCTGCGTTACGGATTAGAAAAAAGAAATATGAAAGGCTTAGGTAAAGTCTTAGCTGGAATGTTTGCAGTTTTAGCTGTAGGAGCTTCATTTGGAGGAGGAAACATGTTTCAAGCCAATCAGTCTTTCGAGCAATTAGCAGGGCAATTTCCTATGTTAGTTGGAAACGGATTTTATTTCGGAGTAATAACAGCTATTTTAGTAGGTGTTGTAATTATTGGAGGTATTAGTAGTATTGCAAAAGTAACTGGTCGTGTAGTACCCATTATGGCTTCTATTTATATTGTAGCAGCTTTGGCGGTTATCATTATGAATATCCAAAATATAGGTCCGGCATTTTCTGCTATATATGAAGGAGCATTTAGTCCGTCAGCTTTAAAAGGAGGCGTTATTGGGGTATTGGTAGTTGGTTTCCAACGTGCAGCGTTTTCAAACGAAGCTGGTGTAGGATCTGCAGCTATTGCACACAGTACAGCAAAAACGAATCATCCACCTTCAGAAGGATTTGTGGCCCTGTTAGAGCCATTTTTAGATACCGTTGTAGTTTGTACATTAACAGCATTGGTATTAATTTTTACAGGAATGCATGAAGTAGAAGGTATGGCAGGTGCTCAATTAACCTCTGATGCTTTTGGAAGTCAGATTTCTTGGTTCCCTTATGTTTTAGCTTTAGCAGTGTTCTTATTTGCTTTTTCAACTATGATTTCCTGGTCTTATTACGGAATGAGAGCTTGGACTTACTTATTTGGAAAAAGTAAAAAAGTTGAGTTTATTTATAAAATGTTATTCTTAGTGTTTGTGGTGATAGGAGCATCCGTAAGTTTAGGAGCTGTGTTAGACTTTTCAGATATGATGATTCTTGCTATGTCCTTCCCAAATATTATAGGATTGTATATTATGTCTAAAGAAGTTAAATTTGATTTAGATGCTTATACTAAAAAGTTAAAAGCCAATCTGCTTTTTCGAAAGCCGGTGGTAGAAAAGAAATAAATTATTATGAAAAATTTAAAGTCCCATTTCACGTTTTCAAAAAAACAACGGAGTGGGATTTTTTTATTGATACTCATTATAGTGACCTTACAGGTTCTTTACTTTTTTGTAAGTTTTTCTTCTAAGGATGTTCAAATAAGTCCAAACGAATTAGAGGTTTTTCACAAGGAAATCGATTCTCTTCGTCAGGTTGAAATTGAAAATAGAAAACCAAAAATGTATCCCTTTAACCCAAATTATATCACAGATTATAAGGGGTATACTTTAGGTATGACTAATGAAGAAATTGATAGGTTATTAGAATTCAGAAAACAAGATCAATGGATTAATTCAGCTAAAGAGTTTCAACAGGTCACTCAAGTGTCCGACTCGTTATTACATGTACTTTCGCCCTATTTTAAATTTCCTGATTGGGTTACTAACCCGAAACCAAAAACCGATTTTTTACTTAAAAATACCAATCAGCCAAAAACCTTCGAACAAAAACAGGATTTAAATACGGCTACAGCATCACAATTACAAAAAGTTAATGGTATTGGCGAAGCTTATTCCAAGCGGATTATTGCTTACCGGGATAAGTTTGGTGGTTTTATTGCAGATGTTCAGTTGCAGGAGATTTATGGATTATCACCAGATGTTATTGAAAGCCTTAAAGAGCACTTCACAGTAAAAACTCCAAAACAGGTTGATAAAATTAGTTTAAATTCCGCCACACTCGAGCAGTTAGTTACTGTTCCTCATATAGATTATGAAATTGCTCATCATATTTTAGAACAACGAACTTTAAGAGATGGATATTATTCTATGGACGAATTATTAAAAGTTAAAAGCTTTCCCTCTAACAAATTCGAGATAATTAAATTATATTTGAAGCTTAATTAATAAAGAAAATAAGGTATGAATAGTATGTACTTCACGGAAGAACATCAGATGTTTAGAGAAAGTCTTAAAGATTTTTTACAGAAAGAGGTAGTTCCGCATATTGAAAAATGGGAAAAAACCGGAACGGTAGAACGTTTTATTTGGAAGAAATTTGGAGATATGGGATTCTTTGGCTTGGCCTATCCTGAAGAATATGGTGGAATGAATCTAGATTTATTTTACACAGTAATCTTTTTAGAAGAACTTCAAAAAATAAATTCAGGTGGTTTTGCCGCAAATATGTGGGCTCATGCTTATTTAGCAATGACTCATGTTAATAAAGAAGGGAGTCATGAAATAAAAGAAAAATATTTAACCCCAAGTATTTCTGGAGATAAAATAGGTTGCTTGTGTATTACAGAACCTTTTGGAGGAAGTGATGTTGCAGGAATGAGAACCACTGCCGTAAAAAAAGGAGATACCTATGTAATTAATGGCTCAAAAACTTTTATAACTAATGGTGTTTATAGTGATTATTTAGTGGTTGCAGCCAAAACAGATCCAGATGCAGGCCATAAAGGCATGAGTATTTTTATTATGGATAGAGATACTCCTGGAATTTCTGCAACTAAGTTAGATAAATTGGGATGGAGAGCTAGTGATACAGCCGAAATTGCTTTCGATAATGTTGTTATTCCAGCGAACCAACTTATGGGTGAAGAAGGAAAAGGTTTTCCATACATTATGCAGCACTTTGCTTTAGAAAGGCTGATTATGGGAATTAATGCCCACGCCAGAGCGGAGTATGCTTTAGATTATGCCAAACAATATATGAGCGAGCGTACAGCTTTTGGTAAAACGATTAATACCTTTCAAGCTCTTCGACACAGGTTCGCCGAACTGTATGCAGATATGGAGGTTTGTAGGGAATTTAATTATTCCGTAGCTTACAGACTTAATAAAGGTGAGTATGTTGTGAAGCAAGCAACCATGTCTAAATTAAAATCGACTAAAATGGCAGATGAAGTTATTTATGACTGCCTTCAATTTTTAGGAGGTTATGGCTATATGGAAGAGTATCCTATGGCACGACTGCTTCGCGATAGTAGATTGGGACCAATTGGTGGGGGAACCTCAGAAATACTTCGCGAAATTTTGGCTAAAATGCTTTTAGACGATAAAAACTATAAACCTGCTACCTAATTTTTAAGTCATTAATTTTATGAAGTCTCAACATATCAAGCGTATTTTCGGAGCCCTTGTGCTTATTTGTAGTTTTTCGACATTTTCACAAACTGAGTTAAAAAACTCGGTGTTGGATGCCGAAACCTTTCTGCCTTTAGAAAGTGCGAGTGTGTATGTTGCAAACACAACCATAGGAACTATTACCAATACCGACGGAAAGTTTGTTTTAGTAGTGCCAGACCGATATAAAAGCGATACGTTAGTTGTATCTTCTATAGGTTTTAAAAGTTATAAGGTTAAGGTAGATGAATTTGATAGCACTTTTGATGTCTATTTAGAGCCAGATGTAGCTTCTTTGGATGAAATTTTGCTCGTTGCAGATTCAAGACCCAAAACAGGGAACGATATTATGCTTCGTGCATTGGAAAGGCTGCCAAATAATTTGCCAGACTCTGCTTATATTGAAAAAGGCTTCGTAAGACATAAAGAACGTAACAAAAAGGAATTTAAATGGCTCGTAGAGGGGGCAATAACCCTCTACGATTCCAGCTATCAAACAAACACTTCCAAGTTTCTTAAAGTTAATGTGGATGAGGTTAGGAAAAGTTACGACTTAAGAGACATAGACAGTTTGTTGACGTATACAGCCTACCTAAAAGACAAATCCAATAACAGAAATCTAAAATCTAGCAATTTAAGAAGAGATACCATTAAAACAGCTTCCTTGGTAAAAGCCATTAAATGGAATGATACTAGAATTAACGGTTTGGAGAATTTGTTTCAAGGAAAATTAAACCTTATTAGAAATTCTAATAAATCAAATGGCTTATTTAACGAAAATATGTTAGATCAGCATTTATTTTCTTTAGACACCGTTTTGGTTGATAACAACAGGAAAATTTATAAAATTAAAATTTCTGAAGGAAAAGATTATATCAATTTAGAAACTAAAGGAATTTACAATGATGGGTATAAGGCGAATGGCTGGGTTTATGTTTATTGGGATACCTATGCTATTAAAAGAATAGAGTACGAGTTAATTGCGGCCTCTAGTGCTCAAAAAAGCAGAAGCAAAACCCTTTTTGGAACCCAAACAAACCATAAGTTAGTCATTAATTATATGGAGTATCAAGATAAAATGTACCCAAGCTATATTTATTACGAAACTCCAAAACTTGTAAATGTTGGTTCAAGAACAGGAACGAATACCAAAGGCGAAGAGCTTGAAAGTAATCCGGAAGAACGATATTATTATACCGTTCAAGAAATCTTGTTTACCGAAATTATTTTAGACAAGGAGCAAATCAATGCGGCTTTAAATAGTACTTGGAACCCTGACATCTTTATGTCTAGGCCATACAATAAAGACTTTTGGAAAAACTACAACACCTTATTGGAGAGTGAAGAAGAAGAAAAGCTTATTCAAGACTTAACTAAGCGTTCTTCCTTGTATAAAGAATAAAAGGAACTCTTAAAAAAACATAACAATAAAAAGCTGTTAATCAGTGTTTTATTGCGTGAAGGGTCCTTGGTTTTTAGAATAGAATAAAACTTTATAATAATTTTTAAATTTTTGGTTGTCCATTCTAAAATAGTTTTTATATTTGCGCCTTGAAATTCTAAAAGAGAGGAGGTTAAGACACTATGTTAATAATACCAATTAAAGAAGGAGAAAATATAGATAGAGCGTTAAAGCGTTACAAGAGAAAGTTTGATAAAACTGGAACTAAACGTGCATTACAAACTCGTAAGCAGTTTGATAAGCCTTCTGTTCTAAAAAGAGCACAGCATCAAAAAGCGCAATATATCCAACGTTTAAGAGATCAAGAGAATATCTAATCTCGATATTTGTTAAATCCAAATTAAATCCTGTTTAACCATAGCTAAAGCTGAGGTTAACAGGATTTTTTGCGTTAAACAGTTTGCTTCCTTTTTTATTCTATATATTTACGTAACTATACACTTTTATTATGTCTTTTAAAGCATTTATAGATTACTTGTTACTTGAGAAGAACTATTCTAAGCTCACTATAAAAGCGTATCAGAAGGATTTAAGCGAATTTTCAGACTTTATTAAATTAGAATTTGATCAGGATTCAATAGACGGTGTAAATTATCCACAAATTAGAAGTTGGATTGTAAGTTTGGTAGAAAAAAACATTTCTAATAGAAGTGTTAATAGGAAAGTTTCGGCATTAAATTCCTATTATAAGTTCTTATTGAAAATTGACCGTATTCAAGCGAATCCCTTAGCAAAACACCGAGCTTTAAAAACCAGTACAAAAATCCAGGTTCCATTTTCGGAAAATGAAATTACCACGGTTTTAGAAGAGCTTTATTTTGAAAATGATTTTGAAGGAATCAGAAATAAATTAATTATCGAGCTCTTCTATTCTACAGGAATTAGAAGAATTGAATTGATAGATTTAAAGCTAAAGGATGTCGACTTTTCTAATCAAACTCTAAAGGTTTTAGGCAAAAGAAATAAAGAACGATTTGTACCCTTATTGCCAAAAGTTATAAATTCCATAAAGATTTATTTAGAACACAGAAATAAATTAGAAACTGTAACTGATTCAGAGGCTTTGTTTTTAACAAAAAAAGGAGTTAAAATTTATGAAACACTTGTTTACCGAATAATTAATGAGTATTTTAGTTTAGCATCTAGTAAAGTAAAAAAGAGTCCTCATATATTAAGGCATTCGTTTGCAACTCATTTACTAAGCCAAGGTGCAGATTTAAATGCTGTTAAAGAGCTTTTAGGACATTCGAGCTTAGCTGCAACCCAAGTTTATACTCACAATAGTATATCTGAATTGAAAAAGGTGTACCTAAGCACGCATCCAAGAAGTAAAAAGTAAAACAGTACAATCTATTGTATAACCAAAAACAAAAGAAGTATGAAAGTAAACACGCAATCAGTCAATTTTACTGCCGATAAAAAATTGATAGACTTTATTCAAAAGCGTATGGATAAGTTAGATTTATTTTATGACAAAGTAATTAGTTCAGATGTTTATTTGAAAGTAGAAAACACTAGCGATAAAGAAAATAAAGTTTTTGAAGCTCGCGTAAATGTTCCAGGAGATAGTTTGGTAGTGAAAAAGCAATGTAAAACGTTTGAAGAGGGAGTAGATATGGCCGTAGCGTCATTAGAACGACAACTTAAAAAACGAAAAGAGAAATTAAGAGCACATTTATAATAAATTTTTCAGAAAAAATGTTTTGAAAAAGAAAATAAATATATACATTTGCAGTCCGTTAGAAATAGCGGGCTTTTTTTTGTGTTAAAAAAGGTTTAACAAGCCGATGTAGCTCAGCTGGCTAGAGCAGCTGATTTGTAATCAGCAGGTCGTGGGTTCGAGTCCCTCCATCGGCTCTTAAGTTTCCTGAGAAAGTCAGGAGTCTCAAAATAAAATACATTTTGAGAAAGTTCATTAAAAAACTGAGGTTTTGGGGAGATACTCAAGCGGCCAACGAGGGCAGACTGTAAATCTGCTGACTACGTCTTCGCAGGTTCGAATCCTGCTCTCCCCACAAAATTTTCAAAATAGGTTGTTGTAAAAAAAAAACTTGTTCTGAAAATTAATTAAAAGTTTAATAAGCTGTTGTTCTTATTAAATATGCCAAGTTGAAACAAGGCTGTTTAATTGAAATATTGAAAACCTTTCATTATTCTAAAACAAAAGATTCTGTTTTACGGAGTTTAAGTTCGGGAAAAAATGATAAATGCGAGAGTAGCTCAGTTGGTAGAGCGTCAGCCTTCCAAGCTGAATGTCGCCGGTTCGAACCCGGTCTCTCGCTCAAAAATTACCTGCGAAGGCAGGGTTCTTGCAAAATTTAAAGTAAGAATAAACACTTTGCGCCGGTGTAGCTCAGGGGTAGAGCGTTTCCTTGGTAAGGAAGAGGTCACGAGTTCAATTCTCGTCATTGGCTCTTTTAAAAAGCTAGATTAAAATAGAATACACTAATAATATTATATAACTAAGATTAAATTATTTAAAACATGGCAAAGGCAACTTTCGATCGTTCAAAACCACACTTAAATATTGGTACAATTGGACACGTAGATCACGGAAAAACAACCACGACTGCAGCTATTACAAAAGTATTAGCTGATGCAGGTTATTCAGAAGCAAGATCATTTGATCAAATTGATAATGCTCCAGAAGAAAAAGAAAGAGGTATTACAATTAATACTTCACACGTAGAATATGCAACTCAAAATCGTCATTACGCTCACGTAGACTGTCCAGGTCACGCGGATTACGTAAAGAACATGGTTACTGGTGCTGCTCAAATGGATGGTGCTATCTTGGTTGTTGCTGCAACAGATGGTCCAATGCCACAAACTCGTGAGCATATCTTACTTGGACGTCAGGTAGGTATTCCACGTATCGTTGTGTTTATGAATAAAGTTGACTTAGTTGACGATCCAGAATTGTTAGAATTAGTTGAGATGGAAATCCGTGACTTATTATCTTTCTACGAATATGATGGAGATAACTGTCCAGTAATCCAAGGTTCTGCTTTAGGAGCGCTTAACGGTGAGCAACAATGGGTTGACAAATTATTAGAATTAATGGATGCTGTTGATGCTTGGATTGAAGAGCCAGTACGTGACATGGATAAGCCGTTCTTAATGCCAGTAGAGGATGTATTCTCTATTACAGGACGTGGAACTGTTGCTACAGGTCGTATTGAAACAGGTGTTGCTAAAACAGGTGACCCAGTTGAGATTATCGGTATGGGTGCAGAAAAATTAACTTCTACTATTACAGGAATTGAAATGTTCCGTCAAATATTAGATAGAGGTGAAGCTGGAGATAACGCTGGTATCTTATTAAGAGGTATTGATAAAACTCAAATCTCTAGAGGTATGGTTATTGTTAAGCCAGGATCTGTAACTCCACACGCTAAATTTAAAGCTGAGGTTTATATCTTGAAAAAAGAAGAAGGTGGACGTCATACTCCATTCCATAATAACTACCGTCCACAGTTCTACGTTAGAACTACAGACGTAACAGGTAACATCGCTCTTCCTGATGGGGTAGAGATGGTTATGCCTGGAGATAACTTAACTATTACAGTTGAATTAATCCAACCAATTGCAATGAACGTAGGTTTACGTTTCGCTATCCGTGAAGGTGGTAGAACAGTTGGAGCTGGTCAGGTAACTGAAATTTTAGCTTAATTCAAGTTATTAAAGTATCAAGTTAAGGTATTCCATAGAACGGAATGCCTTGACTTGTATTTACGGGTTTAGCTCAGTTGGTAGAGCACTGGTCTCCAAAACCAGGTGTCGTGAGTTCGAGTCTCTCAACCCGTGCAAATAAAAAACAAGGATAGAAGTTTATCTGGAACCTAGTAGAAAGAAAGCCTCTTTTTGAGTTTACACTTGATAAAAAGAAGTGTACAAATAAATATATTATAATGGCAGGAATTGTAACCTATATTAAAGAATCGTTTGGTGAATTAAAGAACAATGTTACTTGGCCAACAATGGCTGAGGGACAAAGTCTAACAATTTTAGTTGCTGTATTCTCTATTATATTCTCATTAGCAATTTGGGGAGTTGATACAGTTTTTAGTAAAATTATTGGGTTCTATTTTAATTTCATTAACGGTTAAAAAAAAGATTTTATGTCTGAAGGGAATGAAAAAAGATGGTATGTAGTTCGAGCTGTAAGTGGTCAAGAAAATAAAATTAAAGCTTACATAGAAACGGAGATAGCTCGATTGGGCTTGGAAGATTATGTGGACCAGGTTTTAGTTCCAACCGAAAAAGTAATTCAAATTCGTAATGGAAAGAAAATAAATAAAGAAAAGGTTTATTTTCCAGGTTACATTATGATAAAAGCAAACTTAACAGGTGAAATACCACACATTATAAAATCTGTAACAAACGTTATAGGGTTTTTAGGTGAAACCAAAGGTGGAGATCCTGTGCCGTTAAGACAATCTGAAGTAAACAGAATGTTAGGTAAAGTTGATGAGTTAACAGTAGATGCCGATGCAAACGTGGCAATTCCATTTAACATAGGAGAAACTGTTAAAGTAATTGACGGACCTTTCAATGGGTTCGATGGAACTATTGAAAAAATAAATGAAGAAAAGCGTAAACTAGAAGTAATGGTTAAGATTTTTGGTAGAAAAACACCATTAGAGTTAAGTTATATGCAAGTAGAGAAAGTATAATTAGTGTTACAAATATAAAAAGGCAATCTTAAGCTTCTAAAAATAAGTATTGCATAAAAACTAAATTATTAAAAATGGCAAAAGAGTTAAGTAAAGTAGTTAAACTACAAGTTAGGGGAGGTGCAGCGAATCCGTCGCCACCGGTTGGACCCGCTTTAGGTGCCGCTGGAGTTAATATCATGGAGTTCTGTAAGCAGTTTAATGCTAGAACCCAAGATAAAGCTGGTAAAGTTTTACCAGTTGTGATTTCGGTTTTCAAAGACAAATCATTTGACTTTGTAATCAAAACACCACCTGCAGCTGTACAATTATTAGAAGCGGCCAAAGCAAAAAAAGGTTCAGGAGAACCACATATTAAAAAAATTGCAAGAGTTTCTTGGGATCAAGTTAGAGCCATAGCAGAGGACAAAATGCAAGATTTAAACGCATTTACTATCGAGTCGGCCATGAAAATGGTTGCTGGTACTGCTAAATCAATGGGTATAACTGTAAAAGGCGGCGAAGCCCCTAATTAATCTATAAAATTTTAGAAATGGCAAGATTAACAAGAAAACAAAAAGAAGCTTTATCAAAAATAGAAAAAGGAAAACTTTATTCTATTACTGAAGCATCAGCATTAGTAAAAGACATAACCAATACCAAATTTGATGCATCTGTTGATATAGCAGTGCGTTTAGGAGTAGATCCTAGAAAAGCAAATCAAATGGTAAGAGGTGTAGTAACCTTACCTCACGGTACTGGTAAAGACGTAAAAGTTTTAGCATTAGTTACTCCAGATAAAGAAGCAGAAGCAAAAGAAGCAGGCGCAGATTACGTAGGATTAGATGAGTACCTTGACAAAATTAAAGGTGGTTGGACAGACGTAGATGTTATTGTTACTATGCCAAGTGTTATGGGTAAATTAGGTCCATTAGGACGTATATTAGGTCCTCGTGGTTTAATGCCTAACCCAAAGACAGGTACTGTAACTATGGACGTAGCAAAAGCAGTTAGCGATGTTAAAGCTGGTAAAATTGACTTTAAAGTTGATAAAACCGGTATTGTTCACGCATCAATTGGAAAAGCATCTTTTAGTGCAGACAAAATTGTGGACAACGCAAACGAATTATTACAAACATTAATGAAACTAAAACCAACTGCAGCGAAAGGAACTTATGTAAGAAGCATTCATATGTCTTCTACAATGAGTCCTAGTGTAGCTGTTGATCCTAAAATCGGTTAAGTAGTTTAAAACTTTTATTATGACAAGAGAAGAAAAATCACAAGTAATCAAAGACTTAACTGCGGAATTAGCTGAGAATTCAAACATCTATTTAGCAGATATTTCGGGATTAGACGCGGTTAATACTACAAATTTACGTCGTGCATGTTTTAAAGCAAACGTAAAGTTAGCAGTTGTTAAAAATACATTGCTTTCAAAAGCAATGGAAGCATCAGATAAAGACTTTGGAGAACTTCCTTCTACATTGAAAGGAAACACTTCAGTTATGTATTCTGAAACAGGTAATGCTCCAGCCAAAATTATTGAAGCTTTCCGTAAAAAATCAGATAGACCTCTTTTAAAAGGAGCTTTTATCTCGGAAGCAATTTATATTGGTGACGATCAACTTACATCTTTAGTTAACATTAAATCTAAAGAAGAAGTTATTGGAGATATTATTGGCTTATTACAATCTCCAGCGAAAAATGTTGTTTCAGCACTTAAATCAGGTGGTGGAAAAATAGCTGGGATTTTAAAGACCCTATCCGAAAAAGAAGGATAGTACCAAATAGTACGCACTTAATTACAATTATATTATTATTAAAATTTATTAAAACGATAGAAAAATGGCAGATTTAAAAGATTTCGCAGAACAATTAGTTAACTTAACTGTAAAAGAAGTAAACGAATTAGCAACTATATTAAAAGAGGAGTACGGTATTGAGCCTGCAGCTGCTGCTGTAGCTATGGCTGGTCCTGCTGCTGGTGGTGGAGACGCTGCTGAAGAGCAAACTGAATTTGATGTAATCCTTAAAGCGGCTGGTGGTTCTAAATTAGCAGTTGTAAAATTAGTTAAAGAATTAACTGGTTTAGGATTAAAAGAATCAAAAGAATTAGTTGACGGTGCACCAAGTGCAATCAAAGAAGGTGTATCTAAAGATGAAGCTGAGTCTTTAAAAGCATCATTAGAAGAAGCTGGAGCAGAGGTTGAGCTTAAGTAAGCTTAACATCCAAAATTAACAAAGGTTTAGGTCTGGAGAACGTTCTCTTAGACCTAGACCATTTGTCGTATATAGCAAGTACGCTATAAACAAACACTTTTTTTTAATCAAAATTTCGTCCATTGATGTTAGTAACACAAGCTGAAAGATTAAACTTCTCGTCTATTGTTAATAGAACCGAGTATCCGGATTTTATGGATATTCAGATTAAATCCTTCCAGGATTTTTTCCAGTTAGAAACTAAATCAGAAGAAAGAGGTAATGAAGGTCTTTATAATACCTTCATGGAAAACTTCCCAATAACAGACACACGTAATCAGTTCGTTCTAGAATTTTTAGATTACTTTATCGATCCACCTAGATATACCATTGAAGAATGTATTGAAAGAGGGCTTACATATAGCGTTCCGCTAAAAGCAAGATTAAAACTTTATTGTACAGATCCAGAACACGAGGATTTCGAAACAATAGTTCAAGATGTGTACTTAGGTACCATCCCTTACATGACACCTTCAGGTACTTTTTGTATCAATGGAGCAGAACGTGTTGTAGTATCTCAATTACATCGTTCACCTGGTGTGTTTTTTGGACAATCTTTCCATGCAAATGGAACTAAATTATATTCAGCTAGAGTAATTCCGTTTAAAGGTTCTTGGATAGAATTTGCTACGGATATCAACTCAGTGATGTATGCCTATATCGATCGTAAGAAAAAATTACCAGTAACTACTTTATTTAGAGCTATTGGTTTTGAGCGTGATAAAGATATCCTTGAAATATTTGATCTTGCTGAAGAGGTAAAAGTTTCTAAAGCTGGATTGAAAAAAGTATTAGGACGCAAACTAGCAGCCCGTGTTTTAAACACTTGGCACGAAGATTTTGTTGATGAAGATACAGGAGAAGTTGTATCTATTGAACGTAACGAGATCGTTTTAGATCGTGATACTGTTCTAGATAAAGATAATATTGAGGAAATTCTTGAAACAAGTGTAAAAACAATCCTTTTACATAAAGAAAGTGCTCAACAAGGAGATTATGCTATTATTCATAATACCTTACAAAAAGACCCAACAAACTCTGAAAAAGAAGCTGTTGAACATATCTATAGACAATTACGTAACGCCGAGCCGCCAGATGAAGAAACTGCTCGTGGTATTATAGATAAATTATTTTTTAGTGACCAACGTTACTCTTTAGGTGAAGTAGGTCGTTATAGAATGAATAAAAAATTAGGTCTTGATATTGGAATGGATAAGCAAGTGCTTACTAAAGAAGATATCATTACCATTATAAAATATTTAATCGAGCTTATTAACTCCAAAGCTGAGATTGATGATATTGATCACTTATCTAACCGTCGTGTACGTACCGTTGGTGAGCAATTATCACAACAGTTTGGTGTTGGTTTAGCACGTATGGCACGTACTATTCGCGAACGTATGAACGTACGTGATAACGAGGTCTTCACTCCAATAGATTTAATTAATGCTAAGACTTTATCGTCTGTAATTAATTCATTCTTTGGTACCAACCAATTATCTCAATTCATGGATCAAACCAACCCGCTTGCAGAGATTACGCATAAGCGTCGTCTTTCTGCACTTGGACCTGGAGGTTTATCACGTGAAAGAGCTGGATTTGAGGTGCGTGACGTTCACTATACGCACTACGGTAGACTTTGTCCAATTGAAACTCCTGAGGGACCAAATATTGGTCTTATTTCTTCTTTATCAGTGTTTGCGAAAGTAAACTCGATGGGATTCATTGAAACACCATATAGAAAAGTAACTGATGGAGTAGTAGATATTAAAGGAGATCCAATTTATTTGAGTGCAGAGGAAGAAGAAGATCAAATGATTGCTCAAGCAACTGTAGAGGTTGACGCGGAAGGTAAAATTGTTCACGATAAGGTAATTGCTAGAATGGAAGGCGATTTCCCTGTAGTAGAACCATCTGAAATACATTATACAGATGTTGCTCCAAACCAGATTGCTTCTATTTCAGCTTCATTAATTCCTTTCTTGGAACATGATGATGCGAACAGAGCCTTGATGGGATCTAACATGATGCGTCAAGCAGTACCATTATTACGTCCTCAAGCTCCTATTGTTGGAACTGGTTTAGAAAGACGTGTTGCATCCGATTCTCGTGTATTAATTAATGCTGAAGGAGATGGAGTTGTAGAGTATGTTGATGCAAACGAAATTATAATTAAATACGATAGAACTGAAGACGAAGCAAAAGTAAGTTTTGAAAGTGATACTAAAACTTATCCTCTTGTTAAGTTTAGAAAAACCAACCAAGGTACGTCAATTAACTTAAAACCTATTGTTGTAAAAGGTGATAAAGTTAAAAAAGGACAAGTACTGTGTGAAGGTTATGCTACTGAAAAAGGAGAATTAGCTTTAGGAATCAACTTAAAAGTTGCATTTATGCCTTGGAAAGGGTATAACTTCGAGGATGCTATTGTTATTTCTGAAAGAGTTGTTCGTGAAGATATCTTTACTTCAATTCATATCGATGAGTATTCTCTTGAAGTAAGAGATACAAAATTAGGTAACGAGGAGTTAACAAATGATATTCCTAACGTTTCTGAAGAGGCTACAAAAGACCTTGATGAAAACGGAATGATTAGAATTGGTGCCGAAGTAAAACCTGGTGATATTTTAATTGGAAAAATTACTCCAAAAGGAGAAAGCGATCCAACTCCGGAAGAAAAATTATTACGTGCTATTTTTGGTGATAAAGCAGGAGATGTGAAAGATGCATCTTTAAAAGCTTCACCATCTTTACATGGAGTAGTTATTGATAAAAAACTTTTTGCTCGTGCGGTTAAAGATAAACGCAAGCGTGCAAAAGATAAAGAAGATATCGCTCAATTAGAAGGTATCTACGATAGAAAATTTGACGAGTTAAAAGACGTTTTAGTAGAAAAGCTTTTTGCTATTGTTGGAGGTAAAACGGCACAAGGGATTTATAATGATTTAGGTGAAGAAGTATTACCAAAAGGTAAGAAATATACACTTAAAATGTTAAACTCTGTTGACGATTATACCCATTTAACAAGCGGAACTTGGACTACAGACGACTATACAAATAAATTAGTTGCCGATTTAATTCACAACTACAAGATAAAAGAAAACGATATTCAGGGTTCTTTACGTCGTGAGAAGTTTACAATCTCAGTAGGAGATGAATTGCCTGCAGGTATCATTAAATTAGCTAAGGTTTATGTTGCTAAAAAACGTAAACTAAAAGTAGGTGATAAAATGGCAGGACGTCACGGTAACAAAGGTATCGTTGCAAGAATCGTTCGTCAGGAAGATATGCCATTCCTAGAAGATGGAACCCCAGTGGATATCGTATTGAATCCTCTTGGTGTACCTTCTCGTATGAACATTGGTCAAATTTATGAAACTGTTCTTGGATGGGCTGGACAGAAATTAGGACGTACCTATGCTACACCTATTTTTGATGGAGCTACCTTAGAGCAAATTAATGAGTTTACCGACGAAGCAGGAATTCCAAGATACGGACATACCTATTTATACGATGGTGGAACAGGAGATCGATTCGATCAACCTGCAACTGTTGGAGTTATCTATATGTTGAAATTAGGACATATGGTCGACGATAAAATGCATGCACGTTCTATAGGACCTTACTCTTTAATTACTCAACAACCTCTTGGTGGTAAAGCACAATTTGGAGGTCAGCGTTTTGGAGAGATGGAGGTTTGGGCCCTAGAAGCTTATGGAGCATCTGCAACATTAAGAGAAATATTGACCGTTAAATCTGATGATGTAATTGGTAGAGCTAAAACTTACGAAAGTATTGTTAAGGGAGAACCAATGCCAGAACCTGGATTACCTGAATCATTCAATGTATTAATGCACGAATTGAAAGGACTAGGACTAGACATTAGATTAGAGGAATAATAAAAATAGTATGAAGTCGCAGTATTCGGTTGAATATAAACATTGAACTGAATACTGAGACTGAGACTGAATACTAAAAGAAATGGCAAGAAAACAAGATAAGAATACAGTACAGAGATTTAATAAAATCTCCATTGGTTTAGCGTCACCAGAGTCAATTTTAGCAGAATCTCGAGGTGAAGTTTTAAAACCAGAAACTATCAATTATCGAACTCATAAACCAGAAAGAGATGGTTTATTCTGTGAGCGTATTTTTGGTCCTGTTAAGGATTACGAATGTGCCTGTGGAAAATATAAAAGAATTCGCTATAAAGGTATTATTTGCGACCGTTGTGGTGTAGAAGTAACAGAAAAGAAAGTACGTAGAGACAGAGTAGGACACATTAACTTGGTGGTTCCTGTTGCTCATATCTGGTATTTCCGTTCTTTACCAAACAAAATAGGTTATTTATTAGGTTTACCATCTAAGAAATTAGATATGATTATTTACTACGAACGTTACGTAGTAATTCAACCAGGTATTGCTATGAATGCCGAAGGTGAACCATTACAAAAAATGGATTTCTTAACAGAAGAAGAGTATTTAAATATTCTTGAAACACTTCCAAAAGAAAACCAATATCTAGATGATTCAGACCCAAACAAATTTATTGCTAAAATGGGAGCTGAGTGTTTAATTGATTTATTGGCTAGAATTGATTTAGATTCTTTATCCTTTGAATTACGACACAAGGCTAATACTGAAACTTCTAAACAACGTAAAACAGAAGCATTAAAAAGATTACAAGTAGTTGAGGCTTTACGTGAATCTAATGAGAATAGAGAAAATCGTCCAGAATGGATGATTATGAAAGTTATTCCAATTATTCCGCCAGAATTACGTCCTTTAGTGCCATTAGATGGAGGTCGTTTTGCTACTTCAGATTTAAACGATTTATACCGTCGTGTTATTATTAGAAACAACCGTTTAAAAAGGTTGGTTGAAATAAAAGCGCCTGAAGTTATTTTACGTAACGAGAAACGTATGTTACAGGAATCTGTAGATTCGTTATTCGACAATACTCGTAAATCTTCAGCTGTTAAAACCGATTCTAACAGACCTTTAAAATCTCTATCAGATTCCTTAAAAGGAAAACAAGGTCGTTTCCGTCAAAACTTACTTGGTAAACGTGTGGATTATTCTGCTCGTTCGGTAATTGTTGTAGGACCAGAATTAAAATTATTTGAATGTGGATTGCCTAAAAATATGGCAGCTGAATTGTACAAACCTTTCGTTATTAGAAAACTAATAGAAAGAGGTATTGTAAAAACAGTAAAATCTGCAAAGAAAATTATAGATAGAAGAGAGCCTGTAGTTTGGGATATTTTAGAGAATGTTTTAAAAGGACATCCAGTTCTTTTAAACCGTGCTCCTACATTACACAGACTAGGTATCCAAGCATTCCAGCCTAAATTAATTGAAGGTAAAGCTATTCAGTTACACCCACTTGCTACAACCGCATTTAACGCGGATTTTGATGGGGATCAGATGGCTGTGCATTTACCTCTTGGACCAGAAGCAATTTTGGAAACCCAATTATTAATGTTGGCTTCTCATAATATTTTAAACCCTGCAAACGGTTCGCCAGTTGCAGTTCCTTCTCAGGATATGGTTCTTGGTTTATATTATATGACCAAAGAACGTGTCTCAACTAAGGATGTTATAATTAAAGGTGAAGGCTTAACATTCTACTCTCCAGAGGAGGTAGTTATTGCTTATAACGAAAAACGTGTTGATTTAAATGCTTCAATTAAAGTTAGAACATACGACTTTAATGAAGAAGGAGAATTAACCTTACAGATTATTCCAACAACAGTTGGTCGTGTATTATTTAACTTACACGTACCACACTCTGCGGGATATGTAAATGAAGTCCTTACTAAAAAATCTTTAAGAAATATTATCGGTAAGATTTTAGAGGTAACTTCTGTGCCAGAAACGGCAGAATTCTTAGATGAAATTAAGAGCTTAGGATATAACTTTGCCTTTAGAGGTGGTTTATCATTTAGTTTAGGAGATATTATTATTCCACCAGAAAAGCCAGAATTAATCAACTCGGCAAATAAAGAAGTTGATGGAATTATGGCGAATTATAACATGGGACTTATTACCAATAACGAACGTTACAACCAAGTTATTGATATTTGGACTTCAACGAACGCGGAATTGACAGAGTTGTCTATGAAACGTATCCGTGAAGATCAACAAGGATTCAACTCCGTGTATATGATGCTTGACTCTGGGGCTCGTGGATCTAAAGAACAGATTCGTCAGCTTACAGGTATGCGTGGATTAATGGCAAAACCTAAAAAATCGACTGCAGGTGGAGGTGAAATTATTGAAAACCCAATTCTTTCTAACTTTAAGGAAGGACTTTCAATTTTAGAGTACTTTATCTCAACACACGGTGCTCGTAAAGGTCTTGCCGATACAGCATTAAAAACAGCAGATGCTGGTTACTTAACTCGTCGATTAGTAGACGTTTCTCAAGATGTTATTGTAAATAGCGAAGATTGTGGAACATTAAGAGGAGTAGAAGTTTCTCCATTAAAGAAAAACGATGAAATTGTAGAGTCGTTAGCAGATAGAATTGTAGGTAGAATTTCTCTAAATGATGTATATAACCCGTTAACAGACGAGTTACTTGTAGCATCGGGAGATTTAATTGACGAAACTAAAGCTAGAATCATTGGACAATCTCCTATTGAATCTGTAGAAGTTAGATCGGCCTTAACTTGTGAAGCAAAACAAGGAATTTGTGCTAAATGTTACGGACGTAACTTAGCTACCAATAAAATGGTACAACTAGGTGAAGCTGTTGGTGTTGTTGCAGCACAATCAATTGGAGAACCTGGTACACAGTTAACCTTGCGTACGTTCCACGTAGGAGGTATTGCAGGTAACATTTCAGAAGTAAACAAGTTAACTGTTAAGTTTGATGGTATTGCTGAAATTGAAGATTTAAAAACTGTAAAAGGTGAAAATAATTTAGGTGAACCAGTAAACATTGTTATTTCTCGTACATCTGAATTGAAACTAGTAGATAAGAAAACAGGAATTGTACTAAGTACTAATAATATTCCTTATGGTTCTTCTATTAATATTGAAAGTGGAGCTGAAGTTAAAAAAGGAGATGTAATTTGTACTTGGGATCCATATAATGGTGTAATTATTTCTGAATTTGCTGGTAAGGTTCGTTACGAAAATATTGAACAAGGTGTTACATACCAAGTTGAGATTGATGAGCAAACTGGTTTCCAAGAGAAAGTAATTTCAGAATCTAGAAATAAAAAATTAATACCGACCCTTCTTGTAGAAGATTCAAAAGGCGAACTAATTCGTTCTTACAACTTACCAGTTGGTGCACATATTATGATTGACGATGGTGAGAAAGTTAAAGTTGGAAAAGTTTTAGTTAAAATTCCTCGTAGATCAGCTAAATCAGGAGATATTACAGGAGGTTTACCACGTGTAACAGAATTATTTGAAGCTCGTAACCCATCTAACCCAGCAGTAGTAAGTGCTATTGACGGTGTGGTTTCTTTTGGAAAAATTAAGAGAGGTAACCGTGAGATTATCGTAGAATCTAAATTAGGTGATGTTAAGAAATATCTAGTTAAGTTATCTAGTCAAATTCTTGTACAAGAAAACGATTTCGTGAAAGCAGGTATGCCACTGTCTGATGGTTCAATTACACCAAACGATATATTAAATATTAAAGGACCTTCAGCTGTACAACAGTACTTAGTTAATGAGGTTCAAGAAGTATACCGTTTACAAGGTGTGAAAATTAACGATAAGCATTTTGAAGTTGTTGTAAGACAAATGATGCGTAAAGTTAGAATTATCGATTCTGGAGATACTACTTTCTTAGAAGACCAATTAGTTCATAAATCGGATTTCATTGAGGAAAACGACGAAATATTTGGAATGAAAGTCGTTGAAGATGCTGGAGATTCTACAACTTTAAAACCAGGACAAATTGTTTCGGTTCGTGAGTTAAGAGATGAGAATTCAATTTTAAGAAGAGAAGACAAAAAACTAGTTGAAGCTAGAGATGCACAACCAGCTACGGCTACTCCAATCTTACAAGGAATTACAAGAGCATCGCTACAAACTAAATCGTTTATATCTGCAGCTTCCTTCCAGGAAACTACGAAAGTATTGAACGAAGCAGCTGTAGCAGGAAAGGTTGATTCTTTAGAAGGACTAAAAGAAAATGTAATTGTAGGTCATAGAATTCCAGCAGGAACTGGTATGAGAACTTATGAAAACATTATCGTAGGATCTAAAGAAGAATTCGATGAAATGATGCAAGCGAAACAAGAGGTTAATTACAACTAATTTTTTGTATATTCATTCAGTAATAAATAATTAAAAGAATCCTGCTATTGCAGGATTCTTTGTTTAAAAATTAAAATATAGTATTATGTCAGACCAAAAAAAACCAAATAAACCAGGGCAAATAAATATTGAATTGGATGAAAAAGTAGCTGAAGGAACTTATTCTAACTTAGCTATTATTAATCATTCTGTTTCAGAATTTGTAGTGGATTTTGTTAGTATTATGCCCGGCACACCTAAAAGCAAGGTGAAATCGCGAATTATTTTAACTCCACAACATGCCAAGAGGTTGCTTAAGGCCTTGGGGGATAATGTCCATAAGTTTGAACAGGCTCACGGTGAGATAAAGGATTATGAGCAACCACCAATTCCACTTAATTTTGGGCCTACAGGTGAAGCTTAAATATTTTAAGGTATAAAAAAATCCCATTGAAAATTATTTCAATGGGATTTTTTATTGTCTATCCGAATATCACTTCGCTGTCTTTATTACGCTTCTTAATGCTTTTTAATTGAAGATTCTTTAGTTAAATTCTGAGGTAAAATGGAATTTTATATTCGGGTATTTTTGTTGCGTCATTTGTAATGAAAACGGAGAATCGGCTAAAAATACCAACTGATTTTGTTTATCTTTTGCTAAATAACGTTGCTTTACTCTTAAAAATTCTTTGTATTCCTCACTTTTAGGATCTTTAGCTTCAACCCAACAAGCTTTATGAACGTTTAAATTTTCGTAAGTACATTTAGCACCGTATTCATGTTCCAAACGGTATTGGATTACTTCATACTGTAAAGCACCAACAGTTCCAATTACTTTTCTTCCATTAAGCTCTAATGTAAATAATTGCGCTACTCCTTCGTCCATTAATTGGTCTATACCTTTAAAAAGTTGTTTGGATTTTAATGGATCGGCGTTATTAATGTATCTAAAATGTTCTGGACTAAAACTTGGTACTCCTTTATAATTTATAATTTCTCCCTCGGTTAAAGTATCTCCGATTTTAAAATTTCCAGTATCGTGGATACCAACAATATCTCCAGGGTAGGATATGTCTACAATTTCTTTCTTTTCTGCAAAGAAGGCGTTAGGACTTGAGAACTTCATTTTTTTGTTGTTTCTCACATGTAAATAAGGTTTGTTACGCTCAAACATTCCCGAAACAATTTTTATAAAGGCCAATCTATCTCTGTGGTTTGGATCCATATTGGCATGGATTTTAAAAACAAAACCTGTGAATTTGTCTTCTTCTGGTTTAACCAATCTTTCCTCACTTTGTTTAGGTCTTGGTTTCGGAGCAATTTCAACAAAACAATCTAGTAATTCTCTAACTCCAAAATTATTTAAAGCCGAACCGAAAAAAGCAGGTTGTTGTAGGCCGTTTAAGTAATCTTCTCTGTTAAATGCAGGGTAAATACCTTCTACTAGTTCAATTTCTTCACGTAGTTTATTAGCTGGTTTTTCACCAATTAAGTCATCCAGTTCTTTCGAGGTTAAATCTGAAATCTCAATCGTTTCCTCTATATTTTTTCTACTGCTTCCACTAAATAAGTTGATGTTTTTCTCCCAAAGATTATATATTCCTTTAAAATCGTATCCCATTCCAATAGGAAAACTCATAGGTACAACACTTAAGCCAAGTTTTTGTTCTATTTCATCTAACAAATCGAATGCATCTTTTCCTTCACGATCTAGTTTATTTATAAACACAATCATAGGAATATTTCGCATTCTACAAACCTCTACTAACTTCTCAGTTTGCTCTTCAACCCCTTTGGCAACGTCTACAACAACAATAACACTATCTACAGCCGTTAAGGTTCTAAAGGTGTCTTCAGCAAAATCCTTGTGTCCAGGAGTATCTAAAATATTTATTTTTGTGCCTTCATATTCAAAAGCCAATACAGAAGTAGCTACTGAAATTCCACGCTGACGCTCAATTTCCATAAAGTCACTTGTAGCTCCTTTTTTTATTTTATTACTTTTTACAGCTCCTGCTTCTTGAATAGCACCACCAAATAGTAATAGTTTTTCCGTAAGTGTTGTTTTACCGGCATCTGGATGCGCAATAATTCCAAAGGTTCGTCGTCTGTTAATTTCTTTTATAAAACTCATAATATTCTTGCAAATGGGTTGCAAAGATACTATTATTAACCGCAAAATAAATGATAGTTTATACGGCTTTTTCATTTTGTGAAAAGTTTGGCGTATTTTTAAAGATTTGAATGGTATTTTTACATTATGATTGAAGAACAAGTGATTTTAGTAAATGAAAAGGATGAGCCAATAGGGCTTATGCCAAAATTAGAAGCTCATGAAAAAGCCTTGCTACATCGCGCTTTTTCGGTGTTTATTTTTAATGACAAAAATGAATTGATGTTACAACAACGGGCTTCACACAAATATCATTCACCAAACTTATGGGCCAATACCTGTTGTAGCCATCAAAGGGATGGTGAATCGAATATTGAAGCAGGAAAACGCAGGCTTCAAGAGGAAATGGGATTTGTAACTTCATTAGAGGAGTCTATTTCGTTTATATATAAAGCGCCTTTTGATAATGGGTTAACCGAACACGAATTCGATCATATTATGATTGGTCATTATAATGGTACGCCAAAAATTAATCCGGATGAAGTTTCTAATTGGAAATGGATGCCATTGGAAGACGTGAAAACCGATATGAAAAACCAACCTGAAATTTATACAGAGTGGTTTAAAATTATATTCGATAAATTTTACGACCATATTAATATTACTAAAAAATGAAAGTAACCGTTAGTAGGAAAGGACATTTTAACGCGGCTCATAGATTATATAGAACGGATTGGAGCGATGAAAAGAACAATGCAGTTTTTGGAAAATGCAATAATCCATATTTTCATGGTCATAATTATGAAGTTATAGTTAGTGTTACTGGAGAAATTGATAAGGAAACTGGTTTTGTAGTTGATATGAAAGTATTAAAAGAACTTATTAAAGAAGAAGTTGAAGATGCATTCGATCATAAAAACTTAAATCTAGAGGTTGAAGAATTTAAAAATCTGAATCCAACAGCTGAAAACATTGTAGTAGTTATATATAATAAATTGAAGCCACGCTTAAAAACTAATTTAGAATTAGAAGTGACACTTTATGAAACTCCTCGTAACTTTGTAAGCTTTTCCGGATAAAAAAACATGTTAAACCTACAAGGTTTTTTGAGAACTATATGAAAGACAATTTGTACCCTATAAAATTCCATCCCATTTTGAAAGAAAAAATATGGGGAGGAGAAAAACTTAAAAACATACTTAATAAAGACTGCCATTTGCCAAATATTGGCGAAAGTTGGGAAATAAGTGATGTAGAAGGAGATACGTCTATTGTGGCAAATGGAGAGTTCAAAAATTTGTCATTAAAAGATTTATTAAATACCTATAAGGACGATTTAATCGGTAAGAAGAATTACAAACAGTTTGGTAACACCTTTCCTTTGCTTATTAAATTTATCGATGCAAAAGAAGACTTATCCATTCAATTGCACCCAAATGACGAGATAGCAGCAAAAAGACATAATTCTTTTGGGAAAACCGAGATGTGGTATGTTATGCAAGCCGATCTGAATTCAAATTTGATGGTTGGTTTTAATCAAGAAATGACCTCAGAAAAATATTTAGAACATCTTCATAGTAAAACACTAACAGAGATTTTAAATTTTGATAAAGTAAAATCGGGCGATGTATATTTTATTGATGGTGGACGCGTACACTCTATTGGAGCAGGTGTTTTATTGGCAGAAATTCAACAAACAAGTGATATTACATACCGTGTTTACGATTGGGATCGTGTTGATAAAAATGGGGAAAAACGAGAATTGCATAACGATTTAGCTATGGAAGCATTCGATTTTAATATGCCAAATAATTTTAGAATTGACTATGATAAAAAACTAAACACCTCAAATAAAATGGTGGTTTGTCCTTTCTTTACTTCGAATTATTTAGAGCTTAACCAAGCCATTAAGAAGACAAATAACTTCGATTCCTTTATTATATATATGTGTATAGAAGGTGAAGCTAGTATTAAAACCCCTTCTTCTACTGAAAACCTTAGTCAAGGAGAAACCTTATTAATGCCTGCGAATATCGAACATTTTGAAATTTCTTCTAAAGGAGCAAAACTTCTTGAAGTTTATGTATAAGTAGTATTTGAACTACTTTCTAACTAAGATGTTAATCAATTGTGGGAATACAATTAAATTAACTACTTTTGTCAAAATTTTAAAAATTATATCATGGCTAATAAAAGAGATTTAAAAAAAGACATCAATTATGTTTTAGGAGACATTATTGAAGCAGTATATGTTTGGGAATATTCAAACGCTGATGTAGATCCTAAAAAGAGCGAGGCTATTATAGACGAAGCTATTGATACTTTTGACACTTTAATAGCAAAGGTTAACGACAGAAAAGTAGAAGACAAAAAAGCTCATTTTAAGGCTATTAACAAAGAGCTTGAAGATAAGGGGAGAGCGCTAATTGAAAAAATTAATAAATTAGGTTAAAAAAAGTAAAAAAACTTTTGCAAATTATATAATCCCGATTATATTTGCATCCAGTTTTGCCGATGTAGCTCAGCTGGCTAGAGCAGCTGATTTGTAATCAGCAGGTCGTGGGTTCGAGTCCCTCCATCGGCTCAAAAAAAAGTTCAGTAGAAATACTGAACTTTTTTGTTTTAAGAAAATAAGATTTGTTTTAAAATACTAGAGTTCTCTTGAAGCCTTAAACGGAATCCTTACTCTTTTTAAGCCACGAAAAAATACCTTTCTTCTTCTTTTTATTACTTTTGAATTGCTTTTCCGTTTTGTCTTTTCCAAAAAGCTGCTTGAATAGTCCATCTTTCTTACTGAACTCACAATCTATAGCTTGTAATACTTGAGCTGATGGTTTTTCGAATGAAGCCTCTGTAATGGTTTTATAGGTGGTGTCGCTATTCAGTTTTTGTAAAAACCTTGCAAACATTGGTAATGCCGAATTAGCACCTTGCCCAATTCTAGTGTTACTAAATCCTATTTGCTGATTGTCGTTTCCAACCCAAGAAACAGTTACTAATTTAGGAGTGATACCAACAAACCATCCGTCTTTATTATCTTGTGTTGTTCCAGTCTTTCCAGCTATGTCGTTACTTAAATTATAAGTGGTTCGCAACCTGTTAGCTGTTCCATTATTTATAGTTTCTTTTAGAAATTCCAACATGATTTGCCTAGTGTTATCACTGAAAGCTTCTTCCTTTTTTGTATCGATAGGATTTAGGTCTTCATAAGAAGCAATGATATTCCCATTTTTATCTTCAATTTTCGTAATGAAAATAGGTTTCGACGAGATGCTTTTATTAACATACGAGGTGTATGCCGAAGCCAGTTCAATTAAGGTTAGATTTGATGTTCCTAGAGCTATAGAAGGCACCTCTTCTATTTGACTACTAATTCCCATAGCTTGGGCTTGTTTTATTACCTTAGCTACTCCGGTTTCTTGTAAAACTTTTACGGTAATGGTGTTTACTGAACGGCTCAAAGCATATTCTAAAGAATAATTTAATTCATCATCTTCGACTTTAGATGAGTTTTTAGGAGTCCAATTATTTACATCTGTATAGGTGACTTCTTTGATAGGAAAGTAGGAGCAGGGGTCCATGTTATTTTCTAAGGCAGCTGTATATACAATAGGCTTAAAAGTAGAGCCTACTTGGCGTTTGCTTTGAGATACATGATCGAATTGAAAGTATCTGTAATCAATACCACCAACGTATGCTTTTATGGCACCATTAGAAGGGTCTAGAGCTAAAAATCCAGCATTCAGAAATTTAGAATAAAATTCTAAGCTATCAAGTGTTGAAATTTGTTTGACAGTAGGAGCTTCCCAAGAGAACAATTTAGTTTCTCGGGTTTTACTTAAGGAGTCTTCAATTGCTTGGTCTGATAGCCCTAACTTTTTTAATGCTCTATATTTTTTCAATCGTTTTTTAGCTGCAATAAAGGCAGGTTTAGTTTTTAGCCAAGGTGCATTTTGTCCGTAGGCTTTTTCAAATTGTTGCTGTAGATTTACCATGTGTTCCTGCATGGCTTCTTCAGCATAACGTTGCATGGTATTATCTAAAGTAGTGTAAATTTTTAACCCATCGTGATGTATATTATAGGAGTCTCCATCAGGATTTTTGTATTTTTTAAGCTGAAGTATGGAGTCTAGTTGTTTTTTTATCTGCACTCTAAAATAGGGAGCTAATCCTTGATTCGGAGCGTAATATTGGTAGTCGAGTTCCAAGTTTTGTTGGATGGCGTCTTCAGCTTCCTGTTGCGTAATAACTCCTTGATTTCTCATTAAATTTATAATCAGGTCGCGACGTTGTTTTGATCTTTCAGGATAGATTCTTGGATTATAGCCTGTATTTGCTTTTAATGATCCAACAAGTGTGGCTGCTTGCGACAGACTTAAAAGTCTTGTTTTTGTATTAAAAAATTTTAGGGAGGCACTTTCTATACCGTAGGTGTTATCTGGAAATGGTACAGTGTTTAGATATAAGGTAAGGATTTCTTTTTTTGAGTAAACACTTTCAATACGTCTAGCAACGATGCTTTCTCTTAATTTGTTTACCACAATACTTAAAAAGCCGTAATCATTTCGTCCATAAAGATTTTTAGCTAATTGTAAGGTAATGGTACTACCACCACCGGATGAGGCATCCGACAATAAAATAGTTTTAAAAAAAACTCGTAACAAGCTTGTGTTGTCTATGCCATTGTGTTCGTAATATCTAGTGTCTTCAGTAGCTATTAAAGCATCTATTAAATGTTGAGGAAAATCCTTGTAGGTTATGGACTGTCTGTCGTAAATATAGAATTTTCCTATTAGTTCGTTATTGCTATCTAAAACTTGTGTGGCTTGACTTTGCTTTAAGTTAGCTAATTTTTTAGAAGAAGGAATTTCTCCCCAAAAACCAAAATAAATGCTAGCATAAAAGCCCAACAAAAGAGCTACTATTATTAGAAAACTATAAGAAAGGCGTTTTGCCCATTTTTTAAGAGTGTTGTTTTTTAAAATCATTTATAGAAAATATCGCTTTACAAAGTAACGAATTAGTAAAGTATAGCGTATAAAAAAACGGAATTAAATAAATGTTAATTCCGTTTTAAATGACTTTAATTTAGTAAGATTTTCTTTGGACTAAATATTCCTCTAGGGCTTTCCCGTATTTAGATGCTTTCACTTTAGGTGTTAGGGAATTGTTTATCGTATCCAACCATTTTGTTTGTGCATCAGGAATTTCCGATAGAGCTAAATATGGGGCAACTTCGCTGTCTTTATTGGTTACAGCAAAATTAACAGTATATAGGTATCTGCTTTTTGTCAAGTTTACCATAGCCTTGTCTGCTAAAAGGATTTTTGCAGAATCTTTTTTCATTTTAGCTTCAAAACTTTCTTTTATTAAATCTAGTTTTTTGTTATTGTATCTGTCAATTACTTTTTGGTAGTCTTCATAAAGCTTTTGTTGCTCTGACCCTGTGATTACAGCATCGGATACAAAGTGCTTTAAGGTGGTGTTTATTTCTGTTACACCTTTATCAGCAAAAAACTTAATTCGAGTCTCGATTTCGTTTTCGTTACTATTGTTTTTATCTAGACGTAAATAAAAAGCTTGTGGAGAATCTAAATCTCCTTTTAATTCAAATTCCGATGATCCATTTACCATCATAGAATCGACTATTGTTAAGGAAGAATCTTTTTCTTTTTCAAGATATACTACTCCTTTTTTCAATCCTTTTACTTGGCCTTTTACTATTAAATCAGGATCTTTTCCACAAGAAACAATAAAAAGCAGTGCCGATAATACAAATATTTTTTTCATAAAGTCCTAGAATTTTGGAGCGCAAATATCATATAATTATTTTGTAATTACTAACCTCCTGCAGCTATTTTCATAAGCTCAGCACAAAGTATGGCACCATAGGTTCCAACCACGTAACCAAAAACAGCCAACAGTGCTCCAACCGTAGCTAGGGAAGGGTGGAAAGCGGCTGCTACTACAGGTGCGGAGGCCGCTCCGCCAACATTAGCTTGGCTGCCAACAGCTAGAAAAAAGTATGGAGCTTTTATTAGTTTAGCAACAAGGATTAATAAAACGGCGTGGATAGTTATCCAAACTAGGCCAATTAAAATAAGTCCTGGATTTTCAAATATTTTGCCTAAATCCATCTTCATTCCAATAGTTGCTACTAAAATATAAATAAACACACTGCCAATTTTACTTGCCCCGGCACCTTCGTAATTCTTTGCTTTTGTAAAGGATAATAAAATACCAATAAGTGTGGCTATTGAAATCAACCAAAAGAAACTACTTCCAAACGATGATAAGGCACTTTTTGGATTGCTAACAGCTTCAAAGTTTTCGGTTAAATATGTTGAAATTATTTCCGATCCAAAGTGAGCAATTCCTACGGCAACAAAGGCAAACATTAAAATCACCATGTAGTCGGACAGTGAAGGGTTTCTTATTATTTTGTCACTAAAATTCTGAACCTTCTCTTGCAGTTCGTTAATAGCGGTATTATCAGCTTTTAGCCAAGCATCAATTTTCTTTCGTTTACCAATACCTAGTAATATAGCGGCCATCCAAATATTAGCAACTACTATATCTACTAAAACCATCCCTCCATATAGTTCTTGGTTAAATTCGTAAATTTCTAACATCGCTGCTTGATTGGCACCACCACCTATCCAGCTTCCAGCCAGTGTTGCAAGACCTCTCCATGTAGCGTCAAATCCTGCCCCTCCAACGGTTTCTGGTGAAAAGCTTGAAATAATTAGGATGGCAATTGGACCTCCAATTACAATGCCAATCGTTCCAGTAAAAAACATAACTAAGGCTTTCCACCCTAAATTGAAGACGGCTTTTAAATCTATACTTATGGTTAATAAGACTAATGATGCTGGTAATAAATAACGACTTGCGATAAAATAGGTTTGTGAAGTATCAGCAGATATCAGATTGAGCGAATTAAAAATAGCTGGAATCAAATAACACATTAATAAGCCTGGAATGTATTTGTAGAATACGGGCCAAAACCCAGTTTTTTTCGATTCTGTATAAAATACAAAACCTAAGGCTAGCATTAATAAGCCAAAAACAATGGCATCATTGGTAAATATTGGTTGGTTTTCCATTAAAGAGGGGTTTTTGTGGCTGCAAAATACCAAAATTAATGGGTATAAAAAAAGTGACTTTTATTTTAAATCACTTTTTTTCTGAACCTTGGATTTGCTATGGTCTTCATAGAGTTGCTGTTATTACCGCTTTCCACTAAGCTATTGTTCCAAGTGTGAACTTGAATCCTTCTTCAATTATCCACCAAGATATATTTTGTAGGCTTTATTGTTTTTTTATAAACGATTCAAGTGTATTAATTAGTTTCGTGGATAGAGGATAGTCTGATGAATAATAGGATTTCATATTGTCTTCGTCCTTTTCTATAGTTTTTAACACATGATTCATGTTTTCAATTAACACCAATTCAGAATTAGGGTGCGCTTCATGAAGTTTCTCTGCTTCTCTAACTTTAACCTGAAGATCTGTGGTTCCATGGAGGATAAGTACAGGGATTTTTAAGGTTTTAATTTCTTTAGATGGATGATAGGCCGCCCAGGTAATAAAGAATGGCTGGTTAGGTTTACTGAATAAATGTGCCAAAGCAGGATTTACAGTTTCAATGGTTCCGGTTTCTTTAAGTTCGGTTATTTGCTCTTTAGCCATGTTGCCCATTTCTTCACTATATAGTCTATAACTATTAATTATAAATGTTCCCATGTCATCACTCACTCCAGCTATAGAAACATATTTATCCACATCTTTTTTGGCAGCTAGCATTGCGGTTAAGGAGCCTTGGCTATGTCCAATTAATGTAATACTATTAAATCTATTATCATTTTTAAATTTACGAACAGCTAAATTGGCGTCCTCAACAAAATTATAAAAATCCATATCTTCCAACATGAATTTTAGGTTTTCTTCCGTAGCACTTCGTTTGTCGTATCTATAAAAAGCAATTCCTCTATCATTTAAACTATCGGCTAATTGTTTAATGTAGTTTGCATTTATATTTACCTTAGCTTGATTCCCATTTCTATCAACATTCCCTGAACCATGAATAAATATGGCTAAAGGCTGACTTTTTAAGCTATTCGTATAGCTTAAAGTGCCTGGAAGTTGGATGCTATTATTGGTTATTAAAATTTCTTCAGAAATAATGTTTTCTTGTGAAAACACCATAAAATTAAATAAGATAACTAGGTGTAGGAAGGTGTGTTTTATTCTCAATTTTCTTATAATTATATTATAAAGATGCGAATAAACATTTTAGTGACAAATTCGACTTTGGCACGAAGATTGTTATAGATATTGTAAATTGATACTACACTAAAAACTTTTTAAAGAGTGTGGTTACTTTTAAAAAAGGTAGTATTTCATAATTTTTGGTTGGTTAGTTAAGAAAAGCGTCCTTTATTAGGATGCTTTTCTTTTTATATAGATTTGTGAAGAAATTTATTTTATAAACTCCAACACTGCAGGAATGAGCTCTGGGCTTATTTTTCTGAAGGACTCATTATAGGATTTGGAATTCTCTAGGTCGTCGCCTTCAATATGAAACATGACGTGATTCATGTTTTCTATAAGTAATAAGGAACCCTTTTGTGATGCCTCTTTTAAGAGTTGTGCTTCTTCTATAGGAACTTGTAAGTCTTTGGTTCCATTTATAATAAGTGTAGGTATAGTTAGTTGTGCTATTTGTTCTTGAGGATGGTATTGCATCCAACTACTCATAAAAGGCTGATTGTCTATACTAAAAATGGACTCTAGGGCAGAAGGGTAATTTATGGTTGTTTTATTTTTTCTTAATATGTTAAAGGTATCTTCCGATTCGTTCAATAGTCCTGGTACAGTTTGTTTCACCTGGTCTAGAATTACTTGATCGATTGGTTTTGCGGAACCTCCAATGGATATAAATCCAGCTACATTTTCTTTTGAAGCCACCAAGCCTATTAAGCTCCCTTGCCCATGACCAATAATATAGATGTTTTTAAAAGTGTTGGTTTTTGAAAAATAGCTAACAATGGATGTGGCGTCTTCAATAAAATTATTAAAACTGATGTTTTTATCTACACGTCCTTTTCTAATTTGCTTTACAATACGTTTATCATACCTGAAGGCGGCAATTCCGTTTTTCGCTAAGTCTTCGGCAAGTTTTTTTATAATATTGTTTTTTTGAAAATTCTGATTTCCATTTCTATCTGTCGGACCTGAATCTCCTATAATAATAGCCAACGACGGGTTTTTAGTTTCTGTTGGCGTTAATAATGTGCCATCAACAAACTGATTAATGGAAATTTCTGTCGAGGTGAAATAGTTTTCTTGTGAATTAATAAAATTAGAACTAAAAAGAATTAGGAAAGAAAGACACTTTAGCTTCATATTTAATTGAGTGTTAAAATCAACTTGTTTTTAATTAGATATATAACGTAAAATTAGTTTAAAATTATGTGATAAGTTCAAAATTCTCCTATATAAAAAGTTAAAATGCCCTTTGTATTTAATCGGTAATATGTGTCGCTTCATCTTGAAATGTTAAAATTTAATGTATTTCATCTAAATTAATAGCTTTTAATCGGTGATATTGAAATATAATTTTACATTTGGTATGTACTAAATTATTACTTTTTAGTTCAATGGATTAATTAATTAATGTTTGCATTATGTTGTTGATACTAGAGACCCTAAATCTTACCACATGATAAAGATGCGAAACAAACTAAACCGAGGTTGAGGGACCTCGGTTTTTTTATGAAATTAATCGAAAGGTTAAGTTAATCCGCTCTTTAACGTTTTTAGTTGTTTTAGGAATTTGGTGCAGCCAGTAATGTTGCATGTCACCTTTCATAATCAATAAACTTCCGTGTTCTAATTCTATACTATAATTTTCTTGCTTTAAGGTTCTGTGTTTAAATTTGAAACGGCGCTTAGCTCCAAGACTTAAGGATGCTATTACGGGATTAGTCCCCAATTCTTTTTCGTTGTCCGCATGCCACCCATTACTATCCATGCCATCTCTATATAAATTTAGAAGCACCGAGTTAAATGGATGCTTTGAAATTAATTCAATCTCTTGTTTTATTGTTTGGAGTATGTGGTTGAGCGGATGTGGTTTCATAGTAATTCCGGAGTAGGTGTAAGGGGCGTGGTTTTCGGCATATAAAGCTGTTAGTCGAGGTTGTTTATAGGTTTTTCCAAAAACAGTAATTTGGTCTTGTTGCCATAAAGTTTGCTCTAATAAAGCTTTAAAAAGTTTGTCAGCTTCAGATGGTTTATAGAATTTTGGAATGTAAAAAAGTTCCGCTTGTGGGAGTTTAAATTGGGCTTTTTCTGTAGAAAATAAATCCATTATTTATTTTTTCTCTAAATTAGCCAAAGTCTATGAAAATAAAAACAGCCATATTCGTTTTGTTTTTTTTAATACTTGTGTCATTCACACAAGATAAGAAGAACTTGCCAGAAGGTTTTGTCTATGCCAAAACCATTATTCCAGATTTAGAAGTAGAGTTACGATATTATTCTACACATAATTTTGTTGGAGATACCATTTCTGGTTATCAGTCAAATACATTAATAGTAACCAATCAAACAGCTCAAGCTTTAAAACGGGTTCAAGAAGAATTACTGTATCATAATTTATGCTTAAAAATTTACGATGCCTACAGGCCTCAAGAAGCCGTGAATCATTTTATAAAATGGGCAAGAAAATTGGATGATACCTTAATGAAGCAGGAGTTCTATCCGAATGTTGAAAAAAGACATTTATTTAAGGAAGGATATATTGCTTCAAAATCGGGGCATAGTCGAGGCAGTACGGTGGATTTAACCCTTATTGATGCAGATACTCATGAAGCTTTGGATATGGGTAGTCCGTACGATTTTTTTGGAGAACCTTCTTGGGTTAATTACCAAAACTTAACGGAGGAGCAAAAAAACAATAGGCAACTATTACAAGATGTGATGATGAAAAATGGTTTTAGAAACTACTCAAAAGAATGGTGGCATTTTACTTTAAGAAACGAACCTTTTCCTAAAACCTATTTTAATTTTCCGGTAGAATAGCATTCTAAAACAGTGTAGATATCTTGTTTTATTTGGGAATCCATTTTATTGTTTTTAGAAAACTTCTGATTGACCTCGAGTTCAATTCCTAAATAATTTTCAGGGAAAAGCTTTCTAAGGTAGCTTGTAAATCCATCGGATTTCCCTAAATAGGGATAATTGAATTTTATTCGATATTCAGGATTCTTCTTCAAGATGCTTGTTTTAAAGTCTTTACAGAATTGCTTTTCTGAGGTCTTTCTTGAATCAAAAAGTAAAGACAAATCGGAATTCCGAACATCTTCATTTAAAACAGGAGTAAATGAATGTACCGATACGTGTAAAACCTTTTCTTCGCTAGATATAAATTCCTTAATTTGATTTTCAATTTTATGTCTATAAGTCAAATAGTAGGATTGAATAAGCTGATCTTTATTTTCTTTGGAGAGTTTTTTTGAAAATTCTGAAAACAAATTCCGATGATGTAAAGATCTGTTCAGTTCAATTAACAAACGACTGGTTGTACTTGAATGAGCAACATGTGAAAGCGGTTTTAAGTATTCAAATAAATCAAAAGCCCCTAAATCAAAACCTCTATGGGTTTTTAAAACCTCCTGATGGTCTTCAAAAAGTGACGCGTATTCTCTAGGAATAATATTTCCACCGTGTTCACAAGTTAGAACGAGCTTCATGGTTGCAACAGCTTGTTTTCCTGCAAGCATTCGGCAAGATTGAGATAGATTTTTTTTAGGTTTTCTTCAGAGTAATCATTAGCAACAGCCTTTAAAATTCTTGTAGCTAGAGTGCCTTCAGTTAAAATAATTTCCAGGGCTTCCCAATGCGATTCGTGTATGTTCTCCTTTGTTAATGCAAATAAATGTTTCCACAGATTTTTTACAGAAATTTCCTTTTTTATCTGAAACATGCTCAAATAGTCTAGGTTTGTTATGATATAGTCTTCACCTTCTTTAATAATTGGATTTAGAATGGCGAAAAGATCTTCTTTGGGCCAATTTTTCTGTTGTGGAAGTGGCGCTAACTTTTTACCAACTAATAGTTTTAAAACTTCGATAATTAGAACACAAATAGCGATATCTGCTTTTGGGCACTCTTGAATATCGACCAATCTAATTTCAATGGCGTTTCTGTCGAAACGAGCAATGGCTCCTCTTGAATTTAAAAAATGATGGTCTAAGATTTTTTTGGTATCATGAGGACCGATGGCTTTTTTTATAGGTTCAAAGATGGTTGCGTAATAATCTACTTTACTAAAAACACGTTCAGGAATGACCAAGCCAGTAAGTTCTGGTATTTCTTTTTGGTTTGTTTTGTAATATTCCAAGCGAGCATCTTTAAATCCTGTGTTTTTACCTTCAAGTATAGGTGAGCTTGCGCATAATCCAGGTATTAATGGCAGAATGATTCTTATGGCTGCATGTAGTTTTTCAAATTCCTTATCGTCGAAAAACGGCAAATTGATATGTGTGCTCTGTACGTTGCTCCAGCCATGTCCTTTACAATTAAAAATACGATTGTATAGTTCGTAAACCTCACTATAACTGTGTTTCCAGAGTTCGGTGTCTGATAAGGGGTTTAATATGGGATGGGCCGCTGTTGGTAATAAATACGATTCGAAGGACTTTAAAAGGGTGTTTATTTCTAAAATGTTTTTATGAAATAATTCTGATAAATCGTTCAGGTTGTTAGTTGGTCCATTGGTCTTTAGTTCAATCACGTGAGCCACTAATTCGTTACTCCAAGCAATTTCACCATTTTCAATATCCGAAGTTAGGTGCCCGGCTTTTTTTGTTAATAGTTTATCAACTATCGGAGCGGCCTTAAAGCTTGGAGCGTAAACCAACATATATTCCAGCTCGATACCATAAACTTCAAACAAATGATATTTTTTACTCATGATTGGTTAATCTGTTTTTTAAAGCTGAAAGAATTTCGGTGTAAACAAGGTCTCCATAATGTTTGTCTTCCACCCCAAAATCTATATTTGGATTATCGTTAATTTCAATTACCATGGGTTTACCATTTACAACTTTTATATCTATCCCATAGAGCCCTTTGCCCATTAATCTAGCAGATTTTAATGCCATATCTAATATAGCTTTTGGTACTTCTTCTATAGCCAAACAGTCGGCATTACCATCTTGGTCGTCTTTTTTCTTCGCATCCCAATTATAAATCTGCCAATGACCTTTTGCCATGTAATACTTGCAAGCAAATAGGGCTTTATCGTCAATAATTCCAATTCGCCAATCGTAATCCGAAGGGCAAAATTCCTGAGCAATAATCAAATCGGATTCTTTTAGCATTCCAGAAACTAAATCCTGATACTCTTTTTCGGTTTTTGCTTTTTTTACCCCAAAAGAAAATGTGGAGTCAGGCGCTTTTAAAACACATGGCAATCCAACTTGTTTTAAAACTTCGTTTTTATTGTTTTTATGGACGATGACTGTTTTTGGTGTAGCAATATTAGCATTATTAAGTGCTTCTGCCATATACACTTCTTAAGTTTACAATTCCTTAAATTTAAGGATAAATCAGAAAGAACAAAAGAGAGGATTAAGGTTAATATACACGCAGAAGCTTTAGACTTCGTCAACATTGTAAATCCCCTCTCTTTTCTACTCAG